>Ga0163144_10001476_pt1 | contig 55513 bp, 76 predicted proteins | sample OliLak19BULKMAT1_FD_123175 | JGI IMG/M metagenome (GOLD analysis project Ga0163144, IMG submission 123175) | Freshwater microbial mat bacterial communities from Lake Vanda, McMurdo Dry Valleys, Antarctica - Oligotrophic Lake LV.19.BULKMAT1 | ecosystem: Environmental > Aquatic > Freshwater >... | reverse complement strand
TTTTATATAGTGTTGTCATCGTAATTTTTACGACGGGAACGATAGAAACTTTTCAGGCAATCTTTGGCAATTTTCAGTCGTGTGGTATTTTGTCCTGTTTCAATCAGTGGTTACTCTATTTTAAGAGGGAGTAGTTTTTGAGGCGGTCTTTAGTTCATCGCCTTCATCCCACTACCCTAAAGGGCTGGTAGGCAGTCTCCCTCGCTCCGCTCGGTCGCTTTGCCTACCAGCATCTACGATGTAGGGGCTTTCGGCTCCGAAGGAAGGTAAAACGACCAACTGCTGTTTATTGTTGTTCATCAGAATTCAATCTCAGCAAGAGTGTGGAAGATAATTTCTTGACTACTTTACCAAGAAATTTCTGCCAAATAACGGATTAACACCCGACCCTTCTGATAAATGATCCATTCGTTATTAAGAAGTCGGCCTCCCCATGATTTAGTAAAATTTGCCTTTCCAAAAACAGAATGATGTCCTTTTGGCGGAGAAGTAAATCCATAAGCATCTGGAGCAACGTGTGGGTGTCCAAGTATAGCATCACAAGCAAACATAAACGCTTTGCGTCCAGTAACGCCACCTCCGCCACCAGAATAAATCGAAGTTGGCGATGAACAATAATTAGATGATTTCGTCCAAGAGTCTGCTTGATAGTTACCGGCACCAAACATGGCTCCATTAATTACAACTCCACTTTTTGCCAATTCAGCAGGAAATCTAAATCCTTCCCGAATTATACCCGTACAATTTACCGTTCTCGAACCGTGGTAGAGCAAAGCTGTATTTGTATTCCAATACATCTTTGCCTGAGCGGCGTTTAGATCAGGCCGTTTTTTTTGATTTTCCACAAACATTGGACGTTCGTTGTTCCAATTTTCAGGCATATCTCCATGAGTTTTTTCAACATTCTGCAAGAATACAGAGTCATCGCCATGCCTGTTTATTTTCCACAGATTGTGGACAACGAGCTTCCCATGACTGTGATGATTTCCTTTGGTAGAACCCCACCATTCTGCAAGCCATTTGCCAATCTCGCTACTCGGGTCGATCCATTCTACATCGGCTGGTATGCCTTGCATTACATCAGTTTCTTCTTCCTCAATATTGATTTCATTTGCCTGTAAAGCCGTCTCAAACACATCAAGGTCAAGATTCCATGAAGTGATATTGTCCTGCGTCAACAACCATGCAGCTTCAGCCGCACCAATTGGCTTTGCTTTGGGAACCATTCCATACAAAGCATATGTTAGTTTTCGCAAATTTGCATCTGCTAGCTGATCTTTGATGTTGTTTCCAACAACCTTGATTCGTCCCATTGCATCTTGCAGAATTTCCCGAGCATCAACAATAGCGTGTTGAGTTGGTAGAGTAGCCTTGCCAGTTCCGCCAGACATCACAGCATTGGCGTATTTTACAGCACCGCCCAAAAGATCTTTGAAAAGCTTCTTTGTTGGCACGTCAATCTTACGTGCCGCTTTCTTGATCGTTTTAGTTGTAGGAGTAGTTGCAGCTACATTATCGCCCTTGGCATTTTCGTTAGCGATATTTTCAGCACACGGAAGACCAACCATACGAGTTGCTGTCGGACGCACGACATAACAACTACTTTCACCGGGTTTAGCAACGAACCGATCTTTGGAGCCAACTTTTTCCCAGACGCCACGCTTGGTGTTCTTGCTGTCAAACTGCTTTTTACAAGCAGCGATTGCATCTTGTTCTGATGAGCACTCAGTAAACTGAAAGCTTGGCTTTTCTGGACGACCGTCAGGACGTGTGCGACCCCATTCGAAGTAGGAAAACCATTTACCGTTTTTCGAACTTTGCACCACAGCAATATGGTAGTATTTATTGGAGTCAACATCGTCTTGCTTAAAGCAACCAAGATCTGCCATTCGACAACTGCCGAAATCACAATCCTTGGTAGCCACAGGTCCAAAAGCTTTGAAGTCACTTGTATCGTGACCATCCGGAAGAGTGCTCTTTCCTAATTTCGCCATTTGAACATCCTAACTTACTTTGAAAAAAGAACAGTTTTTATCACGATGATTAATTTTCTTCCATTCCCGACACCATGTCAATTAGTGCCGACATTTCATTGGAAGTCATGATGTTTACTTTTTTGTTAGATCCAAAAACAGCGATTCCAAGGCTGGCCATATCTTGAGCCATTTGTATGGGATCTAAACTTTCTGATATCGAAGCCATACCTGTATAGCCCGGCATCTTAAAAGTGATTATGTCAACTCCGTGGAATTGCTGTTTTACATCGGCTACGATTTTATCCCAGCCACCCATGATAAAAGGATCGGCTTCATATGATCCAATAAAAACAGAAAGGCCGTCATCGCTTATTTTCATGGTATTCTCCGAAAATCAATCTTCGTAACTTGACTCATAATCAGATTCGCACTCGTGATCAGGATCAGCCTCAACTTCTGACACTTCTGCGATAATAGATCCAATATCAAATTTGATATCCCATTTAGCAGTAGACTTAAAAACTCCATCCGGCAAAGAAAGCCCATGTTCTTCAAACCATTCAGTAATAACAGATTTTTCGTCATCTTCAATTAACTGTTTGAGTTCTGCTTCCTCTTCAGGAGTCAATTCAGCGTGAACATCTCCCTCAATTCCAGCAACGTACTTGTAACTCGGCAAAGCATGACTGGCAACTGAATTTGGGTAGTCGCCGGGGTCCGACCAAGTTTCAACAAGAAGTTGAAGTGTGTTGGAAGTGATTTTCATGATTGCGTTCCAAAATTTGTAAAAGTCATCATACAAGCAATCAACGTCTCAACTAAGATGCCCTTGGCAAGTGCCAATGACAGCAAAAGATTATATGGCACAAAAATCAATTTGTAAAGCTGTCTTCCAAATCTATTCCGTGTTGCACCTCAAGTTCATGTATTTTTCGTTCTTCCCAACAAGAAGCTGCTTTGAAATTATTTCCATAAGCGACGTGGTTTTCGCCATTTTCGATAGTGATGCAATTTTCAGCATTCACTGGCATCATCACAATTCCAGTGCCATCAATCGTACTTGGAACAGCACCAAAAACACCATTCATGTTAGTAGCCGCAAGTGATTCATTGATGTCTACAATATTTTCTTTCAAGACCGATATAGCACTAAATGGCATGTCTTTCCACTGAAAGTGAAACATAATAAATGACAAGTTTTTTTCGGACATCGGAGGAAAATATGTCAACTCCAAGTAACGAGAAAAATAAGCCCAACCTATCCTAATACTTGTTGAAATAATTATGAATCGGTCTGATTCCTCAGTAAGTTTACAAAATTCCTCAAAAGGAATTCTTGCCAATACTGTGTCTGAAGGTTCTTCTGGTTGCGTCATTACAACAACAACTTCGTCTTTAGACGTTCCTCGAATGAATTCAGTAGCTGTGTCCATATTGCACTCCGGTTTAAGAGGATTTGTAGCTAATTGATTTTATGGTTCAAAAATAGAATTGTAAAGCTAGATGTGTCCAGTTCTTTTCAAGAAGCAATCAATTGCCTCGTCTATAGAATCGAACTCTTGATAATCCACATCGTTGTTGTCGCTGTTGCAAACAATGTAAATATCTGAATCACTTACGCTCATAGGACCACAAGCCCAGAATATGCAGTTTACACTGTCGTCAACGATTAGCTGTTTCAACAAAACAACTTTGATCGCTTCAATTGTTTCTTTCATGTCTCATTATTCTTCAATTGATTTGGGAGAACGGCTCTTGTAAGCCAGTTGGTAGATGTCTGGACATGATTTTCACGAACCATTTTGGAACAGCAATTTCGAAAATCTTGATATGGAAACTCTGCTGCAAGACGTACCACATATCCTTCTGCTTCACATGTAGAGAAATCATCCATTGGCTTAGGATACTCAACTTCCGTTCCAAAAGTTGGAAAAGCTCCTTTTCCAGTCCAGAGTTTTTGAATGTGTTTTGCATCCCATATGCCACGGTAAATCACAGGGACTGTTGTCAGATCAAGTAGTTTACAAAATTCTTCAACCTGATCCCAACTCAAACACATATTGCGATCATCATAGATGCCGTAAACAAAGAAATAAGTCGGCAGATCTGTATAGAAGATACTGTGCCAAGCATATAAATTTTCGCCACATATTCGATGGCCTTTTGGAATGTCGTGGGCAAAACGGCTGGCGTATTGTTTTACCCAACTTCGAGACTCGTGGTGGTTTGTGTCCAACGAACGAGCGTGAACAAATCCGTCTGGATAAATCGTTGTGCATTCACCGTCAATTTTTTCACTGACTACAACTTCTTGTCCATCAAAAGCCGAACAATTTTTCCACCACACATCATCACTTGAATTGGAGTTAGACCAAGGAATGTTGAAAGTGCGTGGATATTTAATTTTCTCTACCATAGGTATCTCCTTGCTGAAGATTGTATGACAGAATTTAAAAATTGTAAAGGAAGAGATTAATTCTAAACTACGGATTTGTATTTACTGTACAGGAAACAGAAAACAACTCCGCCAACAATACTCCAACCTAGACCTGCTGGTGCAAACAACTGGAATCCACCACTCAAAATGGAATGGATGAATCCACCAATAAAAGAACCGGCAATGCCAATTCCAATTGTTGTAAAAAATCCAATCGGATCTTTGCCGGGATGCAAAAATTTAGCGACGGTTCCAACAATCAAAGCAAATATAAGCCAAATTAAAATTGAAAACATTTTTCTCTCCTTGAATGAAAAAGTCCGGACAAATCGTTTTGTCGATGGTTACAAGAGTATGTACGATCACAATTCAATTCTTGGGAACAGACAAAAATGCGATGCAAATCATGCGGCAGTGCTTGTGACAAAAAGATCTGTGAATGTTGCCTCTTTATCGACAATCATCCAGAAGTTGTGCGAGATCAACAAAATTTCGCCTTCTGGATTTCTGTTGAAATTGAAGCAATGGAACAGGCGGCAGACAGAAATCTGTTTCGACGCCACGACGAAGATCTCAAGAAAGGAATCTTGAAACAAAACAAAAAACTAAAGAAATGACACTCTTATATTGACACCTCAATTTAAGGAGAAAAAATGGCTAAAAAAGCTGCTAAGAAAGTGACTAAAAAAGATTTTTGGACACCATGGACAAAAAAACAAAAAACATTCACTCCAGAACAAGTAAAAGATTTGTTAGAGCGAGTTAAAGAGTTCAATGCTGGTGCAATTGACGCTTATCTAACAAAACATGTAGACAATGTTTTTGAAAAATGGGCTAAAGAAAACAAATAAAAACAAAACAAGCCATCATGAAATTAATGATGGCTTGTTTTATTCGATAACAACCTCGGTGGAACTTAAAGGTTTTAATGGCAAGGTCCATGTTCCATCTTCGCTTTGAATAAAACACTCACGATTCCACAATTGAAGAATTACAATACCGGTTGAAACTCCAAACATTCGTGCTCTCATTGAGCAGTAAAGAATTGTATATGGCAACAGCAAATGAAGATAGACCGCACAGATTGGATCGTCTTTTGCTTTGCCTGCATATTCATCCTGTAACTCTAAATTTCCTCTCAACATTTTCAACACGTCAAATGAGAGAGAAGGATGAACAATTTCAGGACAAAGATAACGCCACTTCTCCACAAACAAGTTAAAACTTTCTTGTGAATCCACTTGATTCAAATCAAGAGTATATTCTTCCTCTGGACTGGACTCATAGTCAATCGTTAGTCCACTAGGAAACTCATGTCTTTCTTTGTAATCCACATTAATGCCGTCCATGTCTATCCTTTCTTAGGTTTAGCAGAAGCTCTAACTGGCAACATCGGCATACCGTCTTTTTCACACATTTCCACAATTGCCTTTTCAAGTTTCTTTTGGCATCATTGTCATGCGTTTGTTTGCAAAATGCAATCCATAATCTAATGCTCGACATGAATCCCAAATTATCAATATGTCCATCAGCGTGACAGTCATCGCACTCTAATTTTTCTATTGAGTTAACATATCAGAAAGACATGTCTGATTATATCTCATACGTGGAAAAGACGACCGTCCAAATTCTGTCAAAATTTCTTCTTTTCGAATCAACATTGTCTCAAACAATGATTCAGCTTTTTTCCAATACTTTGAAGCATAATTTGGATCTGTTGAGATAAAATCCATTGTATTGCACATCCGATCTGCAACCTTAATCACAAGTGCATTAAGACTTTTATTCGCAAAAGACTTCATGTACTCAGATTTTTGAAAAGGTTCTGGCATAACGCTATTTGGATTTGGCTTAAAAGTTAGCTCCTGAACAATGTTGGCTGACTGTTCTCCAATAACACCAACGAGTTGGTCAAAAGTAACTTCTGGACAATCCTCAAGAACATCATGACAAAGTGCTGCTTTCCAACAATTGTAACAGTCAATCTCCCAATCACCAAGACGGGCAAGAACAGACATTGGATGCACAGAATACGGCAATCCAGAACCTTTTCTTATTTGCCCCTTATGAGCACGCACCATAAATTCGATGACTGGCTGGATATCTTGATCAATTTCTAATTGAGCCACAAATGCAGTCATTACTTTCCTTTGGTTTTTAATTGAATTAAATTTGTTGGTGCTGGAGCAACGTCAAATCGAGTTGGATAAATTAGATTTACACCTAATTTTTTTGCAACCTCCCATGCTCGCTCTGATTCTTCTTTGAAGACTTTAACATTCTTTTCACACATTACCAACTCGCCTAATTGCACTATGCCCGTTTGATTGTGAGTTGGCAAAAGATATATTCCATCAACTCCAATTGAGCCAGCCATCTCGACCATCATCGACATCTCATGCACATTGAACATATTGATGTTGTTGTAGATCGTGACCTTGTGTTTTTGATCTTTGATCCTAATGAATCTTTTTAAATTGTCAACAACTAAATCAAAAGTATCAAGTCTTCTGATTTTTTTGTGAGTTAAAGCAGTCGCAGCATCAATGGACCAAGAAAGATTTGAATGTTCTACAACATCCAAAAAATGTTTAACCACTTTTTCGTTAATACAAATTCCGTTAGTGTTAGTTAAAAACTCACATTGATATTTGTATTTTTGAAATTCCAATAATTCAAGCATTTCAAAAACAGCATTTTTCCAAAAAGGCTCTGCGATCCCCATGATCGACAGGCGTTGCAAATGCGGCATTAAAGGAAGAGATTTGTGACACAAAAATTTTGAAATATCAGGTTGTTTTGGAACCCTGAAATTTCGAATACACATAATACAAGCTGGATTATCACCTGAAGGTGTTTCTCCGCCAACATTACAATGCTTATCAGGAAGACATATTTCAAGATGTAGTGGATGTCTTTTGATAGTCTCAACAACGCCACTATGCTTTTCAATCACAATGAAAGGGCAATTTCCACCAGATTGACAAACACGATGAACAACTCCAGCTTCTGTTGTTTTCCTTATGTCCTCAGCGATCTTACTGTTCCATAAATCTAATATCTCTACATCTTTGGTTAATTTTCCTAACTGAGTTGCTTGGTGGCAACACATAGAAACATCGCCCCAGCTATTCAAAATAACTTTTGTGAAAGGCAATGAACAAAAAACATTTTTTGAAGCATGATTCAAAATTTTAAGCATAAACTCACCAGATGAATCAGACTAAGGACATTGTACAAAGATCATCTTTTATGAACGTAGATTCTATTTCGAAACCACATGATTTATACATTTCAGATAGAACTTTCGGAGTAAATAGCCACCACCAATGATTGTAATTATCGACTTTCCAAGTACAGTCATGAATAAGACCGCCATCAGTGCGACCACGAAGAAACTGACTCCAATGTTTGGATAGAATTCTTTTGTTCTGTGATGAAAGAGCAGGAACGAATACAAAAGAACCTTCAGGCAACACAAACTGCCCAAATTCATTTGATATAATTTCTGGAGTTATAGTTGAAGTAATAATCAACTTCTCTTTAGTCATCGATCTTAACTTTTTAATCAAAGTAATTGGGTCAGGAGCGTGATAAATCACACCGCCACAATGAACTATGTCGAATGGCTTATTTTGGTATTCAAGAATATTCATTGACAAAAACTCGCATTTATGAATATTCTTGCCTTGTAAATGATTTTTAAAGTCAGTCCACAATGGTTCTGAAAATGGAAACTTATCAATCGCTGTAACGCTGCTGGCCCCAGAATTGTGAGCTATGGAAACTTTTTCATTCGTAGTTTCCCACAGTGGACCAACATCTACAAAAGACTTGCTGTAAACGCATGATGCAATTAAATCTTCGACTATTTTCTTCATATTTCTCACAATGTGATTTGTATTAGATTATCCGTAATGCCGATATCCAAAGGTCTTAAAAACTTGTATTTAACTCCTAGCTCTTCACAACGATCTATGATATCTAATTGAGCTTTCTTAAATAAACCGCAATTATTTTCATTAACCATTATTTCTCTGTTGAATCCATCAGTTGGACTGAACTCTAAGCATCCCACATTAGCCTTATGAGCAATATCAACTAATCCACAAATTTCATGCACATTTACTGTATTTACGTTGCAATGTATTTGTGTAAACTGCCTTGCAGAAACTCTTTCTTCTGAAAAAGCATATAAATTTTCCAACACTTTATCCAAACAATCAAAAATTCGAATTTTCTTAAAAGTATCAGCATTTACAGCATCAATAGAAAATGTTGTGATCGAGTGAGGCACTCGATTCAAATATTCCTGTCTCACATTACGTTTCATCAATGTTCCATTGGTAGTCACTGATATCGTAATCTGATTTGCATACTTATCAAACTCCAAAACATCAAGGAGATCGAACAACAAGTATCCGAACTGCCGACTCTCATAAAAAGGTTCGGCAATTCCTTGAATGTGAATTTGATGCAAATTTGGCACGATATACTTGATTTTTTCAAGCATTTCGAAAAGACGATCCTTCTCAGGACGAAAAAACGGAGAGGATCGCTCGCACATAATACAAGCTGGAGATTTCTCAGGATCTGGATGCAATCCACCAACATTGCAATGAGTGTTGGGGAGATCTATCTCTAAGAAAGTTGGATATTCATTGTATGTGATTTGCTGCTTAGGATATGGCATATTCATACTAAAAAATGGACATCCCGGAGTCTGACACTTTTTATGCAGCTTGCCAGCCAGTGTATCCTTGCGGATTGATTCGGCAATATCTCCAAACCAAATTTCATCGAATGAATTTTCAAAAACATTACCAATATATGCTTCTGATTCAGCTTTTAAAGGATCTGGACGCATAAAACAGCACATCGCCAGATTCCCTTCGCATGTAAGTCTACATCTTTCCCAAGGATAGCCACAAAAAGCTTCTATTTCCACTTAACTCCTTTAATATATTCACAAACTATCACCTATAAGAGTGTTACAAAGAAATTTTTGGTCCCCAACACTCATGACATTCAAAATCGACTCTTGGCTTTGGTTCGAATGGATTTCTTTGTTCCTTGATTGCATCCCACTCATCGTCATCTGGATGACGCCATTGAATGGTTCTATATTCAGGTTCAGGTGATTCAAGATGTTCCCAATTTCCACCTTCGACCCATTTAACTCTGCCTTCCCAAACCCAAATGCCGTGATCTGGAGCATCTTTGTCAATCAAAAATTCAGCAACTTCAATCGCACAAAGTCCGCCATCAACCATTTCAGATCGTATAAAACCATCATTGCACCAAACAATAACTGAGGGGCCTAAGTGGTAGCCAAATGCAATTAAAACAAGCTCCTTTTCTGGATGTTTCGGTCTTGTAGTTTCAGACTCTTGATTAATAGATGCCACTGTAATTATCTCCTCTTTCAATTTCAGAAACCTGTGTTTGTCCATAATTATTCTTCAAAAATTGATTTCGTTAGTTCAAAAACACCAAACTCTGGGACGCAAACATATCGAGTGTAATCTTCTGTGGTTTCTTTGTTTATCGGAGAATCAGCCGGAAGCTCAATTCCACATCGCCCATCAATCCATCTATCGAAATGACGATGATAATGACCAAAGATGTGTAAACGTGGAAGATGATGTGCCAGCATGGTTTGCAACATATCGTCGGTTTTTGTTTTCACGATCGCTTGATCGTATCCAAATCTTCGAGCACCATCTGGGCCAATTAAAAATCGAATTATGTTTGCTGGACAAGCATGTGTGATCAGAATTTTTGGTTTAACTTGTGTGTAAAGCTCTATGACTTCTTCACACTTTCGATAGCTTAACTCTTCGTCATGCCACCAATCAATTCCAATTGTTCTTCGTTTAAAATCAATTGACCAAGCACCACGAACAAAAAATACGTCTCCAAAATTTGGAACAGACCAAACTCCAAAGTCTCCTAAACAATGTGGAACTTGATCAATTTTATCATAATTGTCGTGGTTGCCCATGAAAAATCGATGCTTAATTGGATCGATATTATTTTCAATCAAATACTGATAATCAAACCCAAGATCTCCAACCTGCAAAGAATACTCTGCTCCTTGCATCAAAGATAGATGTTTATCTTTCTTGCCATGAATATCACCAATTATTCTTACCATTTTTTACCATTTCTGTCATATATTTGCTCATGTCGGATTTTTTCTTAATAAACCCCTCGCCTTTAGGCGATAGACCCAAGGCTCTCAGAAAACATTGTAAGCAAAAAACATTTTTTTTAACGTCTTCTGCTTTTCCGCCTTCTTCTGGGAAATTGTTGCCTATCAATCCTCCGCTGCATTTAGGATCGGCAACATAGATGTTTCCATGAACCACAAACCCAGCTATCGCAGAGATATTGCTCAACAGTCCTCAATTTTGGTTTGCGAGATTCTTTTAACTTCTCTTTGATTGGTTTGAGATTGCCATCTTTTTTTAAAGAATCAAGAACAGCAACATCTTCTCTTGCAGAAAGTTGTGTTAAAGAATCAATAGTAAAAAAAGCAGCATCTTCTCTTTCAGAGAGTTCTTTTAAGAGTTCATGAAAGTTTTCAATGTTCGGTAATGGCTCGCTTGTCATCCTTGACTCTCTATTCTGACTTATGAAGAATTCACTTACGCTTAACAGTTGTTATCGGCTTTTTAATTTTCTTCGTTTCCTTGACCGAATTTTCAACTTGAATTTTGTCATGCTTGACTTCTTTTTCGGCTTCGTGCCTAACAATTTCTGAATTACGTTCTGCTCTATCAACAATCAATGTTGTGACATTGTAATCTTGGAAATGAGCAAAGCATTCATGTTTTGCTGTTGCTAGATCTTTTGTCTCAAAAAAAGTTCCATAATGACGTGTGCCCGGAACCGAATCTGGTAGCTCTTTCATGACATTGTATCGTGCCCCGTCATCAGACCACTCATGCCTTTTATAAGTACGTGGACGATAATCTTCAACAAGATCTTCCTGATTTTCTTCTACTTCAGGAAAATCCTCTTCTTCAGATTTTTTACGACGCTTTGCCATCAGTCCACATGCCACTTTCAATACGATTGACTGTCACGGGATCTACAATCAAATAAGCGATCGCTTTAGAACCATCTTCAAGTTCGATCTGTTCTTTACGAAACAAATCAGTTTCAATTCCTTCATAGATGTCCATTTCTCTCACACAGTCATCTGATACCTCAAACAATTCTCCATGAACTCCGCCTTTGATTTGTTCATTGATGACCATTCCGGGATAATACCCTTGATCATACAAATGGTATTTTGAGTGCGTTTTTGTTTCGCAAATAAACTTCGCTTTGTGATGAGACACAAAATGATGAGCACGCTCATTACGCTTAAGAGTTCCATACAAAAATACTTTAGTCATTTTTTTACCTGACTTGCAAGTCCAATTTGTTGAAAAATCGACACAGATCTTCGTCAGTCAAGAAACATTTTGTACAAATCATTCTTGAAAACTTGATGTTATTCAAAACGCACGATGTCTGCCCGTCGTTTTCAACAATTGCTGCATAACCACGTACAAATCCTGCAATTGCTGCACAATTGTCATCGCCATCAATTGATGATGGCGTGAAATTACAGCCACATTTGACACATGATGTTTCCAAAACAATATTCTCTACAACCACAATAAATCTCCATGAGAACAAAAAGACGTAAGTGCAAGTCACACTTACGTCTTTACAATTTTTGGATTACGCAGCTTCACTCATCGAAGGAAAAAGCTTTTTCTTTCCCAAAACAACTTCCTCATCAACAACTACTTCCTTGATGTCGGAAGGAATTGAAAAATGAATATCTGTCATGAAATTCTCCACAACTGATCGCAAACCACGAGCACCAGTTGGTCGCTCTTTAGCCATCTTTGCAATTTGCATAATAGCTTCATCAGTGAATTTCAAATCAACCCCAAGGTAAGCTAATTTTTTCTGTTCTTGACGAAGCAAAGCGTTCTTTGGCTCTGTCAAAATCTTTACCATATCCTCCAAGGAAAGTTCTGCCAAAGTCGATATCACAGGCAAACGACCAACAAATTCAGGAATCAGCCCATATTCAATTAAATCTTCTGCGGTACATTTTTTCAATAATTCATTTCTTTCATCAGCCTTTTCTTGATCACTAACACCTGCCGCCGTTCCTAAATTAAATCCAATATTACGTTTGTTCTGCCGTCTGTTGATAATGTCGTCTAATCCAGTAAACGCTCCACCAACAATAAACAGAATATTCGTTGTGTCCAATTGAATGTATTGTTGTTCTGGATGTTTACGACCGCCTTGTGGCGGAACATTTGCCACTGTCCCTTCGAGCATCTTTAGCAAAGACTGTTGAACTCCTTCTCCTGAAACATCACGGGTAATGCTGACATTTCCCCCAGTTTTCCCAATCTTGTCGATTTCATCGATAAAAATAATGCCACGCTGAGCAGCTTGTACGTCAAAATTGGCAGCATGAAGCAACTTCAAAAGTAGATTTTCTACATCTTCGCCAACATAACCTGCTTCAGTCAATGTAGTTGCGTCACCAATCGCAATCGGAACATTAAGTTTGTGTGCCAAGCTTTTAGCTAATAATGTTTTTCCGGAACCAGTTGGCCCTATCAACAAAACATTTGATTTTTCAATCTCAACAGTTTCAAGATTTTTGGTTCTGATCAGAGGAGTTGCAACTCCTTTGGAGATAACTTCGTTATCAAGGACTCTTCGATAATGACTACACACTTGCACAGAAAGCTTCTTTTTTGCGTCTTCTTGTCCGATGACATATTCATTCAAGTGATTGAAAACTTCAATCGGCGATGGAATGGCCTTCAGTTGCTGAGCAAAGCGAGGCTGACGATGACGTGCCTCTTCAGCTTCAATTGCTTCACGGCATTCGTCTATACAAGAACTGCAAACGTATACCTTAGCATCTCCGCCATGTCCGGCACCCTCCACCAATGATCCAGCCTGAGCTTTGTCCCTTGAACAAAATGAACAAATAGGACCAGTTTTTGCGTTGTTGTTTTTAGCCATCTTTTTGCCTCTAAAAATTGTGGTTCTCATTGCAGAGTGTCTCTGCAAGTTATTATAGGGCAATCAGATAGAATTGTAAAGGTTAATCGGTGGTTATTGGATCAATTATGCTTCGCAATTTCCGACTAACTTGTAAATACATTTCGTCGTAATTTACAAATTTTTCAGAAGTGGGAGGAGTTTTTATTCCTGTGAGTTGCTCATGAATATCCTTAATAGTATTTACTTGCCTTGCTGACTTTGCCTCACTGCTAGACGCAAAAAAAACAAAGAATGCTATAATCGTAATAGACGGACTTCCAAAAAAAACACCAAACAAACTCATGAGTATACAAAAAAATTTCCCAATATGACAAGCGATAATCGTTGCATCTTCATAGTTTTTCATAAGCAAAGCTAAAGTGGCACGAAGAACACGCCCTCCGTCCATAGGATATGATGGGATCATATTAAAAATCAAAATAACAACATTAACAAAAAACAAATGTTCATTAAAATCATTCGGAAACAAAAATTTAATCAACCACAAAGGAATAATTAGAGCGAAATTTACTGCCGGACCAGACAGTGCAATAATAAATTCTTCTTTTGTTTTGCATGATGACATATCCATCAAAGCCACGCCGCCAATTGGATACAACGTAATGCTTCTTGTTGTTAAATTGAAATAAAGACCTGCAATGGCATGTCCAAACTCATGAAGCAGAACAATTAAAAAAATTTCCATGTAAAGAATAGAAATTATTGGATTGAGATAAGCAACAATTAAAATAAAAAGCACCCAAGTCCAATGAAGTTGGACAGGAATTCCTATCCACCTACCCAGCGGGAGGCACCAGTTCATTAGAGACATTAGATTCCTTTCGATTTGCAAGCACTCTTTGATTGGTTAAATAGTCTTTCCATCTATCAACGATATACTCGTGATTATGGTTGAAAGAAGCAAGCACGTCAATCTCACCTTCCTTTCTAACTGCCTGAATTGTTTTATTTTGGTAATGATAAACCAAAGGTACGTGTAAAGCATATATTTTTCTACCAGACTCCAATAATCTCAAAGAGAAGTCTGCATCTTCACAATAAGCAAAATCTAAATTTTTCTCATCAAATAAACCATGCTTATTGTACGTGTCTCTTTCAATGCAAAAACACCATCCGGGAATATAATCAATTTCATGTCCATTGTCGCCACCAAAACCTCGTCCATCAGATCCTAGATGTCCGCCCCAATAGCCAACTTGTGCAACATCTGAATTACACTGAAGCCAACCGATCATTGCTGTGTCCCAATGCTTAAAAACTTTGGTATCAGAATTTAGCAATATGATGTATTCCCCTTTTCCTTCAGCAGCAAGTCTGTTATTTGGCGTAATAAACCCTTCATTCCTTGGTGATGTCCAAACCTCTATATCCCAGTTTTTGGTTTCAGTGAGCACATGTTCCCTTTGAATGGATTCCAAATAATCTTTTGTTTCTTTTCCAGAATCATTATCCCAAATATACAAAGTATAATCTTTTGTATGTTCTCTGACGGACTCAATACAAGTCTTTAGATAAGACAATTGATCTCTAACAACAATAATGATATCTTTCCAAACTGGCTTAGAAACAGCAGCCAAAGCAAGTTCTGTTTCAGATGATTTGTTAATCAATTCGACTTGTTGGTGTCTAAAATCAGAATGATTTTGATTTAATTTCCAAAATGCAGAGCAACACTCTTCACTACACACAGGCTTTTGAGAACGCCCATCTATCCATCGTGTAAATGCCCCACAGACTGTACATTGTCCAAGTCTGACATCTTTTGTGATATACGAATATTCAAAATCAAATTTGTCTGCCGCTGTAGACATCGGATATTTTTGTTCAAACTTCATTGTGTCTTTCTTGGCAAAACGAGCCAACTCTTTTGGCCCATTGTTACATAAATTGCTTGTTCTTGTAATAAGAAACACATGTCAGATAAAAAAGACACGAATCCTTTAATTCTGTCCTCTCCATCAAAACTTACTTCGTAACGAGCATTTGCGTCATTAAAGATTTTGCTTTTCTTGTGTTGACGCCAAAACCCTTGTGTGTCGCTAATCTCAAGAGTGTAAGCATTATAATTTTCCATCAGAAAATCTTCAAATAATTTTCGTGGCGTACTGTCTTCCCTGCCATAATCCAACGAATCCAATTTTTGGACAGGGACATAAAAAACAGCCATTTGGCCCAGATAAATCAAATTCTCTATTTGCATAATAGAGTATAAACTGGTTGTGAATTGTTTTCAATATTAACATGTGGTTTTGTTAAATCCAAAATCGGAATAGTACAAACTTCTACAGGCACATTTACTTGTGCAATTTTCAATATTAATCGTATATGTTCAATGCAATCAATTAATTGATTTTGTGTGCCAGTAAGTTTTTTATGAAACAACATCTCGTGATGTTTTTTGTCATATACATTTCCTCCATGATAAACATAACAATAATCACAAGAATCAACAGAAGCTATTTGCCCAATTTTCATTAGTTTTTGAAGAACATTTAAATCTTCTTGTCGATTACTTTGAGGACCACGCTCCGGATACAACACATTTTCACTCTTGTGGAAACATTCTTTTCTAAACATCACAGAACCACACAAATATTTTTTATACGGTTCACGCATCAACAAATCAACATAATCATCTGTTCCGCCCAAATTATCTATCATGTAAAGTCTTTTTGTTTCAGAAAAATATTTCAAATAACGTGTATACAAAGATGCCACAAATCCACCTCTCATAGACTTGAATTGTGTCATAATTCTCTGAGGATGGTAAAAATCGTAATCATCCCACTGACATATAACATCGCCATGGGACAATTCTATTGAAAGATTCCTCATCTCTCCAATCGTCAACTGCGATGGAGCTTCTATAAAATGAATGTTATTGTATGTTAAAACCATGTTGCTGATAACAGAATTTTGTTCAGAAGTGCCTTGAGAAACAATGATTAATTCTTTATATTTGTAAGTCTGTGCTAAAAATGATCTGATTGAATGTTGAACTAAATCAACTCGTCCCTTTGTTACCATAGTGCAACTGATCAACACTGAATATTCTATTGAAATTCCATAATCGCTAATCATTATTTGCCTCAAATATAAAAGCCAAGCCGTCTCTTCCCATAACTTTTACAGTTGTAGAGAAATTCATATATCTTAATGTACGACAAATTTTTTCCCTGTTTTGATTCATGAAATGGATGTCATTGCTTCTGTGTCTTGAAATATTCAAATGATGTTCTATGTCCCATACATTTTTGCCATGATAACTATACACCTGCATATGTCCATTATTTTTCAAAAGTGTGATATGATCCTTAAAATGCAAAACATCTGACAATACGCTGTCTTCCCCAGATTTGGCATGTTTTCCAGCAGAAGGGTAACGTGCAGCGAATCCTTCTCTATAAGCCATTAAAGTTCCGGGAATAAGTCCGTAACGAACATCAAAATTACTTGAATATTCCCACCAATTTTCCCAAAATAATTGCTGTGTTGGAAAATAATAATGAAGCTGATCTCCAAGATAAGAAGCTCTTTTGTCTGTTTTTGACAATGCCGTATATTGAATCATTAATCGGTCTGGCATATTAAAATCGTCATCATCCCATTGAACAAAAACTTCTCCATCGCATAAATTAAGAGATATATTTCTTAAAGCACCTAATGTGTATTTTCCTTTTAAAAAAACCAAACGCACATCTTTATGACCAATAGTCATGGCGGTTAATTGATCTTTATACTCCTGACTTGAATCTGTAACTATTATGAGTTCTTTTTTTGGATACGTTTGATTAACATAACATCGAAAGCTTTCACGGGCATAATCCAAACGACCATCCGCTGTTATCATCAGACAATTTATTTTTGGAAGACAACAATTTATGTTTAACATTTTCTAAAAGAGTGCCATTAATAAAAAAGCTCCGGTCAATAATTGACCGGAGCCTTAATTCACAAGAAACGACTAAGCTGCCTTACGACCACGTTTTCCGGGAATGAGTTCAGCCCCTTCAATGATGTAATATCGTGCCTGTTCGGTACGACCGAGCAAACCCTCTTTCTTCAGATTATGAAGATGAGAGGAAACCATTGTCGAAATGTCAGGGGACGAACTTACCCACTTCTTCTCGTGTTCGATAATATCTTTGATCTCGCTAAATTGGAGACCCACAGCATCCTCTGGCAGATCTGAAACCAACTTAGGCCATTCCGCAGGACGATCGAGCACATCCCAAATTGCCTGTTTCAAACTCATTTCATTACTGTAATTCCTTTGATCAGGAGAAATCTTTGAGTTTTTGGCAACAGGACCGTTGACAGCCTTCGCTGCCTCTGAAGCTGGTGGACGACCACGACGCCGTGCTGGCGGCGAGTCATTCTGGTTCTCTGAAGCTGGTGGACGACCCCGACGTGCTGGCGGTGAGTCATTCTGGTTCTCTGAAGCTGGTGGACGACCCCGACGTGCTGGCGGTGAGTCATTTTGAATCAATGAGGCTGACTTGGAATCATTTGTTTGATTCAAAGAAGCGACTTGAGCGATTTGACCCATAATCGCATCCATCTTCTCATTGTGCTTGATTTCGAGATCAGCAGCTTCTTGCTGTAACTCTCGAACTTTTGAAAGAGCATCCGTGCGGCTGATAGTAGCCGTATTCATCTAATATTCTCCAAAACCGCAACCATTTTATTTAAATAGCTTGAAGTTTGGTTGCACAAAACAACAAGCAAATTGGTATCCACATCCACAATCATATCACCACATATTTTGAAGACAAGAGTTAATTTCCAGATTTTTTTTAATTGATCGGATACCTACTCTTATATTATCGCACAAACAGAAGGGAGGCAACATGTTAGTGCTTTCAAGAAAACGAGATGAAAAGATCCTTTTAAGAACAGAACAAGGTGATCAAATAGAACTGACTGTAGTCAGAATCGACAATAATAAAGTCAGATTGGGCATAAACGCTGCAAATAGCGTTACTATTCTCAGATCGGAACTTGTCGAAGAGCAAATTGAAAAAATTGCATCTGCTTAACGCAATAATTCACTTAGGGAGCCGGTGCCGCTATGAATCCTACGAATGGCATCGGCCACTAAGTGACTTGTTTGTACCATATGGACTTTCTTACGGTTCGCAACATTCAATCGCCACGGTTCAACCGTGTCTGCGACAATGATATTTGTATCGAAGCCATCTAAAGTATCATTGGCCGAACCGCAAAACAAACCATGAGTTGCACAGATTGCAAATATTCTTCCACCCTCATCGAGAACAGTTGCACATGCTTTTTTCATTGTTCCAGCGGTGCTTATCATGTCATCATATGCAATTACATCTGCATTCAAGACATTTCCAATGATTCTACCACCCTTAATTTCGCCTTTAATTCGACGTTTGTCAAACGTGACAATTTCAATATCGTCCGGTTTCGCACCAAGCTTTGTCAAATACTTTAACAAAGAATTTCTGAATCGTTCACAACGACCCAATCCGCCGCTATCTGGCGACAAAACTTTAATATTCGTTTTTCCATCTGCATACAATTTTTGAGCACAGTGCTCAGCGAACAGATTCTTAGCTTCAAGATTATCAATCGGCACATTAAAGGCATTCTGTTCTGCTGCCAAATTATGAACATCAACAAATAATGCTCTGCTAATCCCACAGGCTTCAAGCATTTTGGCAATGTATTTTGTGGTAATTGGCGCTCTTGACTCTGTCTTTCTGTCTTGTCTGGCCCACGCCAAATGCGGAATGATTGCTGTGACTTCATGAGCAGAAGCATCTTTGAGACTTCCGCACATTATGCAAAGTTTCATGAATTTTTCGCAAACTGACTCCTTTTGGTCGCTGTATAGTGACTGAATCACAAATACATTGTGACCACGCACATTGCCGGGAAGACCATCTGTTGACTTGGCGTAAGCTTCGCCATCGTCAAAAGTCTTTTCTTCGTGTGGAGTCACTGTGACCCCCAGATGTCTGGCAACCTCCTCAGAATACGATTTAGAGCCGTTTAACCCAAAAATTTTGAAAGGTCTTGGAGCACGAATGATCTTAAGCAAGGCGTCACTGACGGCCTTGTTAATCATCGCTTCGGCTTCTTCGAGTGTCACTTGTCTCTCCATTTTAATTCCTTTGTGTCATCGCTTCCACGATTATATGGCAAATAGTTCTATTGATAAATCATGTATTCTCAAATTTCTTCAAACAATCAAGAAATTTCTTCCCATCCTCCGAATGCCAACAAAAAGATGACTGGCAGACACCAGAGAAACAAAAGTTCAGGAAACATGCCGAGTCAGATATGTTGATCTCAATTTCTGGAAACCTCCATTTCTGGAAATCGCTCGTGATAAATCATTTTTGCCCATCAAGATTAATTCATTGCAAGTCGGAAAATGATCCATTTCATTTTCAATTGATTCAAAGATTTTTTCAACAGTCCAATAACCATTAGGACGTTTTTTTATTTTACACTTAAGAAATTCAGCAAATTTATTCATTCCTCCAAAACGTGCCACAGCATTAGTCAAATATCCTTTTCCCATTTCGATTAACTCTGCCTGCGATGGCAAAAAACCATCGTTGACCAACTCTAATAATTCTTTAAGAACTCTATCGAACGTCCAATGTTTTCCAATTTTTGTTTCACAACTATTTACCAACAATTCAATATCAAATGGTTTTAGTTTAGTTGTATTCATGCCCAATTCACCAAACAAACAATCAAGAGATGACTCAACTTTTTTTGGACTTTGAAGAAATACAGAATATTCTATAGAAACTAAATTTAATCCAAGATTAGTATACAACATTTCTTTAATGATACGTTTGCGATTATAAACCGCAGACCATCCAGAAACATCTCCTAACTTACATCCCCAGATCTCTATAAAATTATTTCCTACTTTTTGATCACACCTATGTCGATAAGACGGTGATAACAAAAATTCTGGTTCATGATATGCTCCAATAGAAAAAAGATATTCATCAAGTAAAAATTCGCCAAAACTCGTCAATAAATGTCCATCTCTTGACTTCCATCTGTTAAAAATACGACAATTAAGCTTTTTAGAGATTTCTACTATTCCAAACCTGCTAAACACTGATGGTGGAATTCCTGCAATTTCATACATCATTCTTGCAGTTGGCATAATTTTTGAATCAATCATGCTTCTAAAATGCGATCGCATCTCTAGCTCCACATTGTCAATATCTTTCCAATAGCCTATTGGCTTTCTGTTGTCGCCAAGAATTTTTCTAAAATGACTAAATCCTCCGTGTTTACTTATAGACCAAGCCAAACTATTTTTGCCGATTCTTAACAATGTGTTTTTTGACGGGAAATATCCAATCTCTGATTTGATTAAATGCAATTCATCAACAATTTTTTGATGACTCCAGTTCATAAAATCTCCTTGCAGCAGCAACAACATTTTGTAACAAAATAGAAATGGTAATCTTACCAATCCCTCCGGGAACAATGCTGACCATGGACGCCACATCTTTGATAGATTCAAAATCTACATCGCCAACCACTATTGATTTGCCGTCTATGCCAATAAGTTTATTTATGCCACAATCAATAATTTTTGCTCCGTATTTGCAGAATCTTTTGTCAAACACAAAATCAGGTCTTTTGCCAACGCCTACAACAACCACTTCAGCAGAAGTGGTTAAAGCAACTATATCTTCGGTTTGTTTGTTGCAAACGGTTACAGTTGCTCCGCAATTCATCAACAAACTTGCCAATGGTTTGCCTAACAAAATAGAATCATTGATAACAACAACATGTTTTCCAAATATAGATATTTTGTAATGATTCAACATTGCCAACACTGCCCCCGCTGTGCATGGCGTAAAAACAATATCTTTATAAAATATATTTCCTAAATTACAAGGATGAAAACAATCAACATCTTTATCTTTTGAAATTTCTTTTAACACACAAATTTGATTTATGTGCGATGGCAACGGCAACTGAACAAGAATGCCATGTACGTTTTTATTTTCATTAAGAGAAACAACAAGTTCTTTTATTTGATTCTCTGTTGAATCTTGTTGTAAACGATACACTTCAATGTCAATACCAACTCTTTTGCAAGCTTTGATTTTCATGTTGACATAAATTTCACTTGGTTCATTTAAACCAACCAAAACAACGCTTAATTGTGGAACAAAAGATAATTGCTGCACAATGCTCTTAACGTCGCATTCAATCGCCGTTGAAATATTATTTCCATCTAAAATTTTAGCCATCAAAATTCTTTCTTTTTAGCATCAACAAAATACCACTCTGAAATTTTATCAAATTGTTCGGCGTCTTGACTTGGAGGCTCATATATGCTCTCGTGAAAATGAGCAACATCAATCCAGTAATCAAGTGAATGTCCTCTAGGGTCGCTCTTAAATCGTCGCTCTCCATGAACTTCTGGTTCTTCTCGCTTAAACATCACCAGTTCAACTGTAGCATCAAAAGAATGAGCCAAGCCAATATAACGACGACGCATTTTAACAGAGTGATTTGGTCTGTCTATTATTAAAGACAAACCCATAGAGAGTGCTGTACACACAATCGTGTTCTCAACACTTTTGTACAGCGGCTTTAAAAGCTTGCTATAAAGACGATAGTCACCGCCATGAACAGCAGTAACAATTGAATCGTCATTAAGAATGATGGCACCTTCATCGGCAGCTTTGCGACAATAACTGCTTTTGCCGCTTGCGATTGGGCCTATTAATAACTCTATTTTCATAAGTGGTTCCTTCCACAGCAGAAATCAGAACTTATCTTAAATTATTTGTAATTCTAAATCAACTGAATAGTCTTAAGAAAATCTTTTTTCTTTAAGAATCTTAACAAAGTCTTCATGTGTACAACAATTGTCATAAACTTCTTGTAACACAAACTCTGATTCTTCTTTAGTGTATCCGTATTGCATCAATGATTCTTCTGCAACAATGTTCTTTCTTCTGACTAACCATGACGCACTGAGCAAACGATTGAATGGACTTGTATCAAAAACACGATTGCAGTTAATACAGCTTGATATTCCAGAGCCGCATGGTATTTTTAATGAATGACCGCAATGTGGACATAATATAATCATTAATGTTATGTATAAGCACCAATATTAAATTTATCAAAATTTTAGCTATTAAAAAACCACGGCAAGTTTTCTTGCCGTGGTCTGGGCACGACCACCACCGCAGTCTCAACGACTGTGGTTCCTAATCTTCATCAAAATTTCCACGAGGGAAATCATCTACAAAATCATCATCATCAAGGGCGTCAAGATCGGTTTCTGATGGATCTTCACCACTGAGAAAAGTATCAGCAGTGTCGTCGTCGTCGTCGTCGTCGTCATCATCGTCGTCGTCATCAGGAGTGTCGTCATCAGGATCGCCTCCTTGAACTTGCCATCGTTCCTGATCAATCATGTAATGTCGAATGACTGAAAGAGGATCACGATTTCCATTAAGAATAGCAAGTGCTGTGAGACGCACGAGAGCAACCATATCTGCTGGAATTTCTTCTCCACATATTGGATCAATGGTTTCTCCATCAAGATGTTGCTCCATATTGGAGATGTAACATTCTTCGATCTCTTCCTTCGGCAGCATCTTGGCTTTCTTAGGACTCAAACCTGCCTTCGCCGCTCCTTTTTGAACGTGACCAGTTTTGATCTGACCACTTTCAGACTCGGCTTTTTCTCTTCGATCACGAGCTTTTTTAGCTGTAGATGCGGATTTCGCTGCAACACGATCCAACTTGCTTGCCGACTTCATGTCACCAGCTTTAATTGCTTTCTTCTTATCTGCCAAAGCCAGCAACTCATAATCTTCAGCTTTGGTAGCTTCGTCGTCAGCTTGCTCGATGGCCTTAGCTGTCTCTTCTGCTTCAGCTTCAACCGTTGATTTCCACAAACCATCTCGATCATCGATTTTATAACCCATGATCTTAACAGCAGTATGACGTTTCATGTTGCCTTTTAACAAACATTCAAGAGCATCTGCTGGAAGTTCTGTGCTGAAATTGGAAGTCTGAGACACCCACGTCAAATTCGATCCAAGATATTCAACAATTTCCAATGGAGTCAAGCCACGACGCTTAAGACGTTCCACCAGATTAATCTCTTCTTTTGTTGAAAGACTTTTGTGTTTGTCATTTTCTCCAAAAGCCAAACGCAGAGCAAAAGCATCTGAAATGTCGTAATAAACACGACATGGAATGTGGCTGTAAAGTTTGCTGCCGCTAATAGTTGGATGCACATCTTCGTAAAATTCTTGATTTTGCTCAGTCAGAACATTCTTGTTATCCAAAATTTGCACTGAGACCATTTTGTCATGAGATACTACCTGACAAAAATTCCCCCTGCAAACAACAATTTGACCAACATTAAATTTCTTAGGCTTCTTGGCGTCTTCGTCGAAACACGGCAGGTCATTTTCGATGATCTCTCGTAATGATCTAAAACGACGCTCGCCAGCAATCAGTTCAACCTTAATCACTGATTCAAGATCAGTGAAGGCTCGTACCAGCGGTGGGGCTTGAAGTCCATCTATTCTGATTGATAGACGCAATTCATCCATTTCTTCTGTCGTGAACGACGAAATGTCACGAGGGTTGAAAAAAATTTTCTCCGATTCTTCGCCCGGTTCTGGTCGTTCTACAATCTCGATTTTATCAGTTGGCACCAAAGGATATTTGCCATCCCCTGTGATTTGAATTCCGCCACGCTTTTTGACTGGTGAAGATGCTTTAGTTGTCATATTAGCTTCCTTTCAAATAAGATTTTTGCAGCGATCGTCACTCGACGATCCTTCGTATGGTGATTTGCTTAGTACAAAGATTTTAAGATGCCATGGCGTCTCCTTGTTTGAGAAAAAGCGAATTCAAATTTGGTTATTCTGTTGTGTTTTACCGCAAGATCCCAAAACAGTCAAGTCATCAAAATCTATATTTTTTTGAAGGTTTTCTACATCGGAGTTGCCAATCAACCTCATATTCCGAACTCCCCCAATTATCCAAAATCGATTTTTTCTTACGCAAAATCAAACCCTCAATCAGAGGATTTTCAATATGTTCATTGAAGTGCTGCAAAAAATCTTTGTCACCATTGCTACACATCCAAACTCGATCAGTAACTGATAGAGCAATCTTGGATGAGCAAAGTTCGGTTGGATTTCCACAAATTTCCGCAAGCAACGACAATCGCTCTTCTTGAGTCTTCCCAATCAGATAGTCAGAAAGCTGAAGCACATCAAACAAGACAATGGTCTCATTCGGAAGAAGTTCAGCATCGAGATAATGGGTTCCGACCGGCAACAAAAGATTTGTGCTCGAAAGTTCCTTCTGCAACTTTTTATTTTTTGAAGTCGGAAGAAACTTTCCATGTCGGTTGCACAATGTGACTCGACGATTTGAGCCAGAAACTTCAATGATGACCGGACAACGGTCGCCATTGAATTTATGTTGCCATAACCAACAACCACGAGCTTCTAATATTGGAAGTTGCTTTGGCATGATGACTGTTTTTGGACGTGGCGGAAAAATATATTTTGGCATATCTAATATCTGATCTCGAATCTGATCGCTTTCACATCTTTTGGAAGTCTGAACAAATTGACTTCAAATCCATCCACCATATCTTGATTGCATATTGAAACCGCATCAGTGATACTGACAGTTTCCATCTCACGACGCAAATCATCCTCATCGTCATTTGGATTATTGAAGTATTCCTTCACCTCTTTTGGATATGAAATACCAGCCGCCTCACACGATAATTTCACCTGCATCATTTTTGCAAAAACTTGATCCAAATCTCTAACACCTGTGAGCCTAGTGGTCATTGACATGTTAAAATCCTTCGAAAATTGAACTCCCGATTATTGTAGGTCACAAAAATGCGTCAGTCAATCTGCTGATCTTCTATTACAAACTTTGTGCCACAAACATTGCATGAAGCGTCAAGTGGATTTGGTCCATCTGGTCTCCTGCCAGAGCGTACAATAACTGGAGGTTTGCACGCACATATGTATTTCAATTGGAAAACCTTCATGGGTTTGTGTCTCAAATTGAGTCTCATGTCAGCCATGATCTTATTGAGATCAGCATAAAAATAAGCCATTTGTTTGTAAACAGTTTTTAAAACTTCAACACTTTCCTCTGAAGGAATTCTTATCTTACTTGCCGACAACACTTCCGGGTGATTTGGATCTGAGTGGATAATGCCCCAGCCTCTGGTTTTGTGCCATACAACAATCAATCCAAGTTGAAGTGCTTTGTCGCAAAATTCATGTCGATGATATTGATTGTGTGTATAATCCACGACTCCGACACGATGATTCTCCAAATGGATCATAACGTGAACCAGATTGTCGAGCATTTCCGTAATTGACGCTGACGCCATTCCACCGCCAATCTCAACAATATCTGGCAACCTCAAATGAAGAATATATTTCTCAGACGGGTTGAGCACAAATCTAACCTTTGACAGCTTATTTTGGTAGAGGCACTTGTTTAAGACAGAAAACGCCCTGCTCAAGTCATTTTTCACTGTAACGCCTTTTTCATTAGTTGTCCTAAATTTTGCTTAACAAAGTACGGTGCGTAAAATGGCGAGTATAACCTAAAAAATTTTTTTTACAACCAGAAAGTTGTTGCCTAAAAATCTCAGCAATGATACAATCCAAAAAAATTAACCCTAGAGGATAAGCATGTACACAGCAGCCGTTTTACGTCCTTACTCAGCATTTAAGCTGAAACAGGTCATGCGAGAAAAAATAGATCTTGAAAATCTTGGTTTTGAATGCAAAACACCACAAGGCGAACCTTTGCCTCACCACATGACATTGAATTTGGGTTCATTTGACAACACTCTTAACGATCCAAAATTGCTCGGATCAGAAATTGTCCTTACTGTTGACAGCCTTTGGTACTGCGAGATGATCGGAGCATGTGCCGCAAGGGTAATCGACTCTCAGTCGGCAAATTCAATTAACACCCAAAAGCACATTACAATTTGCCTGAAACCACCAGCCAAGCCTTTCCAAAGTAACAAACTCTTCGAACCAATGACCAAGAAAATAATGCTGGATGCTCCACTAACACTAGAAGCAGACGTTCTGGAAGTTCAATAAAATCTAAACAACGATTTTATCCAAAATCTTCTTTCGTATCGCCTCATACTTCACAACCAATTCTGGCGGATCAGATATCACAATTTCTTCTCCAGCAATGAACTACCCCGCCGCTAAAGACGGCGGGGCTTCCGATCCAACCAATAGCCCATATTTTATGGGTCTTACATCAGGGCAATCGGCTATTCCTCTCGTTCCGAGAGTTCTTAAACCTTCGTTATGTATATTTTTACTAGCATTCTCATCACGATCATGAGAAGCAAAGCAATTCCAGCAAGTCCATTCTTTCTCTTGTCCTAACTCTTTGTTCTGATAATTACATTCAGAACAAAGCTGCGACGAAGGAAACCAACGACTTACCTTGATTACTTCTCTGCCATACCACTCTGCTTTATACATCAATTTTTGTACAAACGAATAGAAACCACAATCTTGCAATTGCTTGTGAAGATCGGGGTTTCTAATTAGGCAAGTGGAAACCAGATTAGATCAGCGTTAGGTTGTAGGCAATTTCTATTATGGCGGCTCTCATCCCACTGCCCTAAAGAGGTTTGCCCTGTTTGGTCGTTCGCTTAGCTCGCTCCATACAGGGCAAACTTTTCTCATTCAGAGAAAAGTAGGGGTTTTCTCGCCGCCGTTGATATAAATCCTAAAATAATTTTTGGTTGCAAACTACAGAAGCCGCAACCCAAGCCTCTGATCGATTTGAGCACAAGCTGTTAAGTTTTGGGCAACCAACTTTAAATTTTCTCCACTTTGCACATGTGTAAATCGGCAGGTCATCAACATCGACTCCCTTCAGACAATACAATTGACGATTTACTGTATTGTCTGCAAATTTACCAACACATTTATTTGCTAAAACTGGTGTCACTGCGGCCATAATTCCTCCATAAAGTAATCAGATAACATAAGTATATATTGCAATTAAGACAATTTTAAACAAATATTGGTTCAACAACATGAAACTCTGTTTTACAACATATGTGTACGGTTGGTATCAAGACTATATCCCATCTTTTGTATTATCGATTCTTGCCACATTCCCTCAACACTATGTAAAAATATTTGTTAAGGATCAATTGTCGGAAACAAACAAACGGTGTCTTGATTTAATCAAAAAAGATATCTCTGATCATTTTGAAATAATTGAATCCTTCTCAGAATTAGATTGGACTCTCATCCCTCACCTAGCTGCTTACAGATTTTTATTAACACGTGACTACTTTGAAGGATTTGATTACATATATTTCGGAGATGTTGACTTTATTATTTACAACGAAAAAGAAGATCAATTTTTTGACACTTATTTAGAACACTGCAAAAAAACTGGGTTGCCATTTAGTAATGAGTGGAATTATTTTGGCGAATTCAGAATGACTGGTTTGCATTTTGTTATCAAAGATAGATATTTTGACATCATGGACAAGTGGATCTTTGAAATGAAAAATCCGAAAGGAAATCGCTTCAGACGTTATAAAAAACCCAGATATTCGTATGATGAAGAAATGTTGTATTACATGACATTTAATGCTTTTGACTTAAGACCTTTGCTTGGGTATAATCGACCCCATCACGGATTACATTTTGGTGAATTTAGAAAACTAAATTCTACAGATCTAATGCACGACGGTTATAAAAAATACTTGCCAACATTGTTAGTCAATCTACAAAAAATAAACAACATCATCAAGCATGATTTGTTTGCTGAAATTTATAAATCAATGTGTCCAGCAGCAAAAATTACAGTAGACAAAGCAAATCTAGTCTTGTTCAATCAAGCAAAAAAAATATTTTTATGAACAACAATTTGCTCATTGCGAATATTTTTTATGTGACCATCACAAATTTTTTTTTGGCTTTTATAAAGTCTAATTAGATTGATCTTCTTTTCCCACACTTCTTCTGGCAAAGGAGTAGGCCCAAAATCAAACGTCCACATAACATCGACTATCTGGCTCATTATGCGATGTAACTGAAAATGATGTAGATGCCCATACTCTCCAATTGAATTGTGTGTTACAATTTTGTCCCATTTTTTTTCAGATGTTACACGCAACAGTTCTATCTTCAATTGTTCTTCTTTTAATGGAATGTACAATCGATCAAGAAAATCCCAAATTTCAAATTGGGAATTTGTGACTTGCATAACTTCTTCAAATTCTGATCGACGAACTGAATTGTTTCCATTCGTAACACAGACGACTTTCCAATCATGCTCTAAAATAAGTTGTGCTCCACCAAACAATGACTCATCATCTGGATGAGCCACTACCATTAACTTATTCGCAGTCATAACAGTCTTTCATATGGATCAGAGGTACTGTTAATGATTTTCGTGGAACTACGCCAAACAAAGCCAAAGATGTTGCTAGTTTATATGATGAGATGCTTAAACAGGCAAGTTTATTTGTTGTTTTGAAACCTCGGTTATTTGAGTAAATTCCAATTTTATGGTTAGATTCTAAAAAAGATCTAAGCTTTTTAACATGTTCAACGTCTGATTCCGTTATACGCAAACTTAGATATGGAGATGATTTTCTTGTTGTAATGCAACCGTCAGCCATTAAAAATCCGACCCAATAAACAAAATCTTCTGTAATTATGTCAAATGCACTCTCATTAACTGTGTATATTATATAATATCATTTACTCGTTTTAAGGACAATATGGAAAAAATAAATTACGCTCATCCTATTGCTGTTCCATCAATTTTTAATTCTCCTGTAGATATAATTTGTCCGTTTCATGGGCAGTATGAAAAATTAACAGTTCTTTTAGATTCTATTTTTAGACTCACTCGCAGCAATTATTACAAAATTTGTATTGTCGATGACGCATCTCCGAATTCACAATTTATAGAAACGATCGGCAAGGCTTCAAAAAAGAATTCAGAGAGACGTAATTCCGACAATGTGGTTCAAACCATTAGACTTAATGAGCAACGTGGATTTGCCGGGGCATTAAAAGCTGGTTTTGAAGCCACAGAAAATCCATATGTTTGTTTTATGAATTCAGACTGCAAAATTGAAGATGTAAATTGGTTAAGAGCAATGGGCGAATGTTTGTTGTCAATGAAGCCACAGAATGTCAGAATGGTTGCACCCGTGACAAATAATGCTGTTGGCGGACATCCATTACAAACAGGAGAAAAATTTATTAGAAGCAAAGAGCATGTAATTCTTGAGAAAGAAGAATTTCTGTCGATGTATTGTTTTTTGTGTCATCGAGAATTGTTTAACAGATGTGGAGGATTTCTTAAAGAGTACCCATTTGGGTTTTATGAAGATGTAGAATTCGCAGCTAGAATGCAAAAACATGGGTTTAAACAAGCTGTTTGTCGTGATAGTTGGATTCATCATGAAGGTCAACTTACAGTTAGATCTGTGTGGAGGTCAAATCCAGATATTCAGAATATTATGGAAAATGAAAATCGTGAAAAATGTATAGCCGATATTAAGGAGCACAGGTACTCCAACTAGAAGATAGTGAACTACTTTGGAGAAAAAGAACCGGCAGGCGTTAAATTGACTCGGCACTGCAATCGGCAGAGCAAATGTTGTTTTTTCCATAGATTATCTCCTTGAATGTATCTAGCAAATTAGTTGAATCTGAAACATGTGTAATATTCGCAAATGAAACATCTGGAAGATTAGATCCAATGTCTACACAAACCAATCTGCACCCTAAATTATCCTTGTTGTTCAAATCAGAAATTTTCTTAAGAATAGCTACGTTTGACAAACGATCCGTAACTAACAATAAAATCTTTTCTTCATATGGCTCTGCTGCTAAAATAAATAAAGTTTGCCTTAAAGCCAATCCAAGATCAAATTTCCATCCATCTGTTTTATAATTTGAAACTGCGGACACTTGAGCACCAACACGATTTACCGTATCAACAATATCAGGATGATACAAATACATTATATCATCATCTTCTAAGTTTTTCCTAAAGAAGTCTATCAACCCCTTTTTGACATTATCTAAGTTCTGTTTTTTGTTTGAACCGTATCTAAGACTTAAATCAAAGACAACGCCAATTACTTCAATGTCTGATGTGCTGTATTCCATTTTCTCAACTCTCTGTGATGTTTGCGGATAGGGTGATCATATTTTTTTAAAGGATGAATAATACTCGATTCGGGAAAATTTTCTGATTCAGGATCTATTTCTGGTCTCCATCTAATTGGGAAATATTTGTAATGACCATGCCACCTTCCCATTTCATCATAAGAAGCAAATACTCCTACATTTCCACCAAAATGCCTACACAAAGAAGGATACATATGTTCGCTTAAATCATATCCGTTATATCCCGGCATATAACCTTCTGTGAATTGATTCGTCAGTCCAAGAAGCCTGTCAAAAAAATTGATTTCTGTAAGCTTTTGTATGAATTCACGGCTAAAAAATTGGCAACATCCAAGAAGATAATAATAACTTTTAAATTTCCCGCCAAGCATCGATTCAATTAATGGCATTTGCTTGTCGTCTACGTGACCATCATTTCCCAACATCCAAATACCCATTTTTTGAGCAGCTTCTAAATTCTTTTTAAACCTATCTGAAGTAAAAAGACAATCATATTCACAATAACAGTACCAATCTGCGTCATTCCATGTTTCTGCTAACATTTTAAGACCAAGAGCAACATTGCGATAAGGAGATTTTGGACAACCATGTTTAAAACCACACATTAAACTAACTGGAAAATCAAATCCATTAAATTGACTCCATGAGGCCCCATCAACCAAAACCAAAACATCTTTTGTGGCATAAGTAAAAATTGATTCCAAAGTGTCTGTTACCACTTGACTATTTTCATGAACATTCAATAACAAAGCTAAATTCATAACTTTTCCAATCTTGTATACTACTATAGATAATAGCTTAGGAGAATCAAAAATGGATCAAAGAAATGTCTGTAAAAAAATTGATGAAATAATCAAAAATTTAATTGATTTAAAAAGTTATATTAATACTACAGAAGATCAAGAAGTTAAAACTGCATCAATTGATGTGCCAAAAGTAGATGATCTCAATTCTTTTGAGAGCTTAAAAAGCGTCTTATTGAGCGACAAATGGCCTGTTGCAGTAAATCCAAATTTAATCTGCGATCCAAACTCTGATTCTGATAAAAAAGAAAGAGGCATTGGAATTCTTGAACTTGTAATTGAAGAGCCAATTAAAGGCGGAAAATTCTTAGACTTTGGTTGCGGAGAAGGACAATGTGCCTTACAAGCTGTTGAAATTCTAGGATGTGATCTATCCGTTGGGTACGATATAAAACAACACGACTGGAAAGACACCGAAAATACAAAATTCAAAACATCATATGAAGAAGTTGCATCTTTAGGTCCATATGATGCCATTCTTTTGTTCGATGTTCTCGATCACACTATTGGAGAGTATCCAGAAAATCTACTAAAGAAAGCTTCTGATATTTTATCGCCAAATGGGCGAATTTATGTAAGATGTCATCCATGGATGTCAAAACATGGAACTCATCTATATCAGAAATTAAACAAAGCATATGTTCATCTTGTTTTTACAGAAGAAGAATTATCCAAACTTTCAGATTACGTTCCTGAACGCAACATCAAAGTGACTCGTCCAATTGCAACGTATAATGGTTTTTTCCAAACAACAAATTTAAAAGTGCTGAGCAACAGAAATATAACAGAAATTGTTGATACATTTTTTAGAATTCCAAAAATCGCAGAAAGAATTATTTCCAACACAAAGTTTACTGAATTTCCTGAATTTCAAATGGGCATCCAATTTATGGACTTTATCTTGATAAAAAACACATAAATTAAGTTAATATTTGGAATTCACGATAATATGATCAACTCAATGATGTTCCTAGACTAATTAAAAAACACATTGAGTGAATTCTTTTGATTCAGTCTCTCTAATCTCAGACATGTTGTTTTTGAAAAATCTAACTGGAATTTCAAGTTTTAAATCATACCATTTCAAAAACATCGGCAAATGTTGCATTTTGTCTTCTACAGATACTCTGTACCTACGAATAATTGAATCATAATCATCGTACAAAACGTAAGCCACAGTATCTGCTGGAAATAATGAACCTGTTTCATCTGACAAATGCCATCCATCTAATACAAAATTTGGAACAGCATCACATATTTTTGATATATGCTTCAAATTGGTCTCGATTGACAAACCAAGAGTTTCTATCAAATGCCAGTTGAACATTGCATCAAAACATAAATATGTGTGGTCCTTCATCAATCCAGCCATTGTTGTTTTGCCAACGCAAGACATACCCCAAATTACAATTCTAGGAGAGTGATCCTTTAACAGCGTTAGTCCAATACTCATAACTCTCCTTCCCATACATGTCACGTGTCACGACAACTCAATAAATAGACAAACTTACAATAGATATTTGTTATGATGCACCAAAGATTTATTTCGTTTCGTACTTTTTGCGAAGGACAGGCGATAAAAATTACACCAGATATGGAACAGTTTGCTCAAGAGGGAATTGAAAAACTAAGCCAAAACGTCTGGGAATATGGACAGACAGTTCATCAACGAGAAGTAGATGGCGGGACATATGGCAAAAGAAATGTCAAGATTGTGCCTCATCAAAAAAATCGCAACAGTTTTGGCTGGGCAGATCCAAGAACAGGAGAATTAGCAATTTTTGCTATAAAAGGACAACATTATAGTGAAGATTATGTTGATTTTATTGGACATGAGTTGATCCATATGTTTGATCCAAAACTCAACAATCCAAAATTGGCATCAGCCAAGTGGGGATTTGAAGCATATCACAAAGCTGGCAAGCCACTTGGTTCAGTGGATACAGATACAACAAATCAATACTATAACAACCCTTGGGAGCAAGATGCTTTTATGGCTCAAACCGCCCGTGAAGCTATCCGCAACCATAAATGGTTATATGATGCTAATTGGGAGGAAATTCAAACATCACTTCAGAAGATAAAACCAGAAACACCTTGGGAAATAGCGTGGTATAAAGACCCGAAAAAGTGGAGAAAGTATCTCAATACTGTATATCAGGAACTTGTCCGTCGAAAACAGCAATAACTCATCGTGATAAGCATTATAACAACAAATTGGAATTCCTACGATTTTCTTGATCTATTGATCGAGTCACTGGAAATATATTCCAGCCTGCCATACGAACTCATAGTAATTGATAATAGCACTCAAAAGCAACAAATATCAAGAAAAAATGTTTCCCAGCATTTAATGGAAACAAACATAGGACACGGAGCAGGTCTTAATAAAGGCTCAAAGCTAGCAAAATTTGATTTTGTAATGTTTCTTGACGTTGATACGCATCTGTTGTGTCATAACTGGGAAGATCCGTTTATCAAAATGATGAATGATTTTGATGTCATTGGCGGCAGAGGCGTGCCAGCAAAGCCAATTCGACCAGCCTGTATGTTCATGAAGAAAGAAGCTGTTAAATACGACTGGAGACCCACAGATGGCTACAAAGGCGTAAGAGTGACCCCAGAAGGATTTGACGTTGCAATACAAGCTTTCCATCAAATGTTAAATGATGGCGTCAGGATAGGCTTCCTAGATGGCATACCGAGCCGATATTACACACATACTGGCGAGGAATGGTGCATTGATGGAAAACCATTGGTATATCATCACTGGAGTGGTACATGGCTTAAAAAAAGACAAGAAGATTTTCCTGATGTTAATCTTTTTGAAGAAAAGAAGAAACTATTCGAATCTATTCCGTGGCGAATTCTTTAAAATCTTGGCTCTTTGTGCCACGTGCTTTTTTGGGTTTTTAATAACTGCCTTCATTGCGACATTTTCTGCCAAAACCAAAGGAAGACTCCATTTTGTGCAATAATAAATGAAATTGTCTAAAGACATAAATTTCAATTTTTCGTAAGGAACTACATTCCCATTATCTGATTTTGAGTGCATGTAATGCAACTCAGTTAGTTTTAGATCAACAAATTTACATCCGCCTAAAGATGCTTTATAATGAAAGTCTGTGTCTGCATAAGCACCATGTCCACAATACCAATGATCAACTCCTCCGAGTCTAAGATATGTTTTCTTTGTAAAAGCAGTTGATCCAGACATTACGTTTTTAGAAGGGCCATGAACAGGATCTTTAAATCTTGGATCATATTGAACAGTTCCATTGAATTTTGAGGTGCCAAAACAATCATCATTTTCAATAAATTCACGACATAAGTCTGTAGAAACAACTTTGTGCATAAGAAAATGATTTGAAGTAAACAAAAATACATCATCTTTTATCTTATCAACTACTTTGATTAAGTAGTTTTTAGGCAACAATCTGTCTGAATCTAAGTACAAAATAGATTCATTCCTTGAAGAAAGTACGCCAGCGTCCCACATTCTGCCCCAACAGAACTTGCCATTTACCCTTGGAACTTCAATCGCATCCCAGTTTTCATAAGTCTGAGCTAGTTTGCCATCTACAATTAATGTTTTCTGACAGTCCTTATACAAAGTCATCTCATTAAGAAATTCCTGCATCTGGATAAATGGTTCTACCCGATCATTCGAATACATGACAAAAATGCTTAACAAGAAACCTCCTAATTTTACTACATACATACATGAGAAAGTTTAAAGAATTTTTTAAAATGAATGAAGTTGGGATATCGCCAACACTATCGCCAAATTCATTACAGCTACCAAATAGTCAATCTGTTAAATTTCCAACATCCTTCTCAGGTTGGCATGATAAAAAACAGAATATGGAAAATCCAGAATTAGCAACTCTTCGTAGAATTGGCGAATTGATGCAAACAATTATTTCAGACTCACAAGACCCAAATATTAAATACGATGGACCAATGTCAAAACTCGGAATTTCAAAAAGAGACATTGTTGGAAATGTACAATCAGGATACATTCAAAATATTAACAAAAATGCAATGATGTCTAACTCATTGATTGGATCTCAAGGCGGAATAACATCTTCAGAATTTAATTACGCAACTGGACCACAAGTTAAAATCTTTATAGATAATGGGCGTGGCAAAGTAACATTGGACATGTCAAGACTTTACAAAGTAATGGAAGATACTTTGAAAAAAGGAAACATTACTGGAGAAATTGCTGGTAAAGCCGATGACGCACTTAACTCTTTGACAACAGGATTGACAACTCCGGGCAATGGAGCTATGCAACTTCAAAGAAAGCAATACGGCGTCTAAAGCAATACGCCGTTACTGTACTTCATGACTTCATCAATTTGCCATTTCCAATAAGCTTCAATGCCATAATTCTTATCAATCATATATTCATGAGATTCTAAGCTCTTAGATTTGTGTTCAATTGGAGACAAGATCCCATCCATCATACCAGCAATTGAATACAGATAATCTGTGTTTTCAGTCATTGCCCATTTGTACAAAAAGAAATTGAAATGTGCCTTAGCTCTTTCTCTCAAATCTTCTCCTCCCAAAAAAGCACCACTGTCCCATTCAAAATTATGCGATCTATAGGTTTGATATACGTCTCTGTATTTGTGGTAACAGAAATGATCTCCAGCCACCACATGATCCCCAATTGGACCTTGATTGATATAATCATGAATACAAATGTGCCCTTGAGACTTTAATCTTTGATAATGCTCCACATCTGGAGTTGAACTCTCTGTAAACAAATTAGCCTTCATTATAGAAGTTCTCATTAATTTCAGAGCAAGAATCTTTTTCTCGGTCAGTGTGTCCCACAAGGGAAACAAAATCGAATGCCAATTTGGCCCACGCCAATGTTTACGCCAAGCATTAGAGATTCTGTCCCAAGCATTTGGATAAAGGATAATATCTGCGTCAACAGGAATTAGCCACGGAGTGTCGCATTGTTCAATCATCTGATTTAGAGCTTTAGATTGAGGAAACACATCTGTAACTCTTTGAAATGGACATCCTTGTTCCAAAAATGGCTCTATCGCTTTGATACATTTTTTTTCTGTTAACTCTCCACAAGACATTACACAGATAGTGACATCTTTCACGATAACACCTTGGGTTGTAAAATATAATCCACAAACTGAATTTGCATTTTTAATAAGAAATCATCAATATCTAAAATGTTTTGTTCATTAGTCAAAAGTGTTTTAAAATCTGGATGTTTAAAGAAATCATTTACCGGTTCCTTGATCATTCTTTCTTTAACTATTTTGAAATTTTTAAACCACCATCGATAAGATTCAACAGGGTTCTTTTCGTTTCTCGTAAACATTGGTTTTTCACCAATTAAATTCTCTGTTTCTTTCCAAGACAAAAACATGTGCATGTATGCCTTGTTAATGCCATGTTTCACCAAATGTGTGGCATGTCTTGATGTCCAAGGGTGACATCTAACATATACTATTCCAGATTTTTTCATACTATGCAAAATTTTATCCATTACAAATTGCGGGTCTAAACAATGATCTAACACATCAAATAAAATCACTACATCAAAAAAATCCTTCTGTAAAACTTCTAAAGAATCAATAAAAGAAAGGCCAGTCAAGTCTTTCCACTTTTCGCTTTTAACTGGATCGTAACCAACAACATTATCCGCTCCTCTCCTCTTAGCCTCTTGTGTGATCCATCCTTCTCCACAGCCATAATCCAAAACATTAAGACCTTCTATGCTTTTATTGAGCAACATGTCCATAACTGACACTGCTCTGCTCTTATTGTCTTTATCAGTTGGAGTTGTCACTAATACCTGTGGAATAGCTTCAGGCCAACTATCAATTAGCATAAGATCTTTAAGGTGTTTTTCTCTGTCCTCATTTTTCTCTGGAACAACTGGCTCTGACACTGAAACAGCAATTGGAGCTACTTCTAGTTTTTCATGAGTTACAGAAGTTTGTCCAGAAATCAATTCATCCATTGTGCCGTCGTTGTCCAATTCCGCTTCAAGCAAAGAAACGGCACGACGGATTACATTCAAATATCTACGTACTTCTGTTTTGTTCATTATTTTCCTTAAATTGAAATGCTATTTGCCATAATTTCTTTGTATTTTCCCCAAGCATAATGATTTGGAATTCTGTTTGATTGCGTAAAATGAATGGCTTCTTCTCTTCCAGTAATTACAGTTTTCATGTCTCTATGCAAAACTTCCACCATTTGGTCTGGTCTAATTCTAATACTTTTTCTTTGATTTAATGTATGAACCAACATCCCTTGTTCATCTGCCTGAGAAATATTTTCATGTTTTCCATTTTCAGTCCATTGCTTAACTATTTCAGATCCAAAATCAAATCCCGGAGGCAAGCCCATAAATCCAGAATTTAAAAACGGGCCTTCTTCTGGAAACAGCGAATCGTATCTGCCATAAAATCTAATTGGCTCCTCTAAAATCAATGTTTTTGTTGTTTGAGCAAGCCATTCATCTATCTGTGGAAATTTTTTCAGCAAAACAATATCATTGTCCATGATAATTTCATGTGAATCCATTCTCATTCTAGCTGGGCATACCTTCCACATAGTCCCGCCACATCTTTTTCCATCATATTCATAAGAGCCATCATTTCTACGTGGTGACTGACACTTATCATTAATCGGACAGGTTTGCCAATTTTGAGCAATCAATCTGATAGGTCTGTCATCAATCACATTTATCAATGTTTGTACTTCGTCTTTGGAAAGCCCATTATAACAAATAGCCCAATCCCAAGAATCGATTCCCAGTGTTTGTGTTGTTCTTTTTATTGATTCAGACAGAATATCCAGCCCTTGAGTCAAACAATTGCCGACTGTTATTCTAAATAGTGGTTTAGACATACGAAATCTCCTAATTAAACTATAATAGTGCAGGAGATGAAAATGCTTACAATTCAGAGAATTAATGAACTGGTATCTGGAATAGACAACTACCTAAAAAAGATAGAAGGATTCTCGAATTCATTAAGAGAAGTTAAAGCGACACTTGACGAATTACGCAATTCACAAGAAAAGACGTATCTTTGGGAACTTGAAAAATTACGGTCAGAAATTAGTATGATCAGGCATGAACTTGTAAAACATGGTCTTCCAGAAATAAGCCAGTATGAGATGTCATTAAAAGTAATGAAAGAATCACTTCTTTCGCATGAGTGGCCTAGAGCAGTAGACCCAAAATCGATCTGCCTTACGGAGGACATGGCTTTCCACAGGGCACAAGCCATTCTGGATTTGGTTATTGGCGAATCTTTGACAGGTAAATCATTTTTAGATTTTGGATGTGGTGGAGGGCATGTCATCATGAACTCCATAAAACAAAATCCAAAAATTGCAATTGGTTATGACATAAACCAATCAAAAATCAAATTTGACAACGACCATTTTACCAGCGAGTTTGATATAGTCGCACAAAACGGTCCTTATGACATAATACTTCTTCAAGATGTACTTGACCATTTAGAGTCAGAAGATGCAATAACGATTTTAATCAAACTAAAATCAATACTAGATAAAAACGGCAGAATGTATATCAGGAATCATCCTTGGTGCTCACGCCATGGATCTCACATTTACACGCAGATCAACAAAGCGTATGCACACATTGTATTAGACGACTCAGAATTGTGTAGAATTGGCGGCTACTCCAATGATCACACAAATCATCTGTACGAACCAATAGAAGCTTATAGAAACTGGTTTTCCGAAAGTGGATTTAATGTTTGCAGCGAAATTCCAATAACTAAAAATCCAGAAGAATTTTTCAACAAACAAAGTTTCATCAGAGAAAGAATGTTGGCCAAATGGGATGGTGATGAAGCAAAAATGAAGAACAATATTCAGATTGAATTTGTTGAGTATGTTGTAGAACCCATGGAAAATAACAACAAATGTATGATTTAGAAATAGCAATGGCAGTGTCCAACTTTGGCAAATACTCCACCAGACTCAAAGATTTCAAAAAACACGGATTTATTGAAATAAGTGGCAAAAATCGAATTCGATTGTATTTGCTGGTTGGCACAGAAAACATAACAAACATCTGCAACGAATGGCCACAAGGCATTGATGTGATAGAGGTTAAATCACAATCAGATCAATGTGCCTCCAAAATGAATGGTTTCTATGCGAAACACAAAATGGATGATGCAAAATGGATAATGCGAGTCGATGATGATAGCATCACAAAAATTGATCCATTAATTAATATTTTGAAACAATTAGATTACAATGAAACAATTTATCTTACGACTCAATTGACTATTGGCGACACCAGTGTGGAAATGAAATTATTAAAAGAAATAAATTCAATATACAAAAACGACCCTTTGTGGCATGAGTTTGAATGTTGTATTATTTCAAAAAGATGCTTCAACAAAATCTCAAACAACAAAAAAACATCGGATCTACTGCTTGAAAGATCAAAAATACAAAGTGGATACACAGATATTTGTTTGGCAGCATGTGCTAGAGAATGCGGAATTTTTCCTAGTCCATTTTATTACATAACTCACGAGCCAGAAATTAAAGGATTTTTAGAAAATCGTTTAGTTCATATCCACTCTGTGTCCAACGATGTAAATTCACAAGAATTTGCCATCGCAATTAATGACCGATCTAATTGTTTACTGCGCAACACCAAATTAATTTTACATGAAATCAATTCGTCCAATGTATCAACAAAAAATTATTCTGTTTTTTTAAACAGCAATGGAATAATTAAATCTACTGAAGAAGTTTTTTCATTCTGGACATTAGAAAATGAAAGTTCGATTGTTAAGTTTTACAACAAATCGAAATGGTCTGAACAATCACACACGACATGCGAGCTACAATTTGCATTTAATTCCAAAACCCTAGAAACTATGTTTGTCAAAAAAGAAAACATATCTATTGTCATTAAAACTGACATGAACTATTTCATATAAAATACACATAGCCATACTTTGAAGCCATTTTGATTAATTCTGATTTAATCTCAACACTTTCTATTTGTGAAAATTTACTGAAAACTTCATCTTTAGACTTCTTGAATACATTGGTATTTGTGTCTTTATAGCATTCAGTTCCGCTTGTGATTTTTAGAAACTCAAGCACTAAATCTGTATTGTCTTCTATCTTGAATACAAAATTTGGATTGTTTATTTCTATCATCTGATTCCATCTTATGTAAAACAATGCCGCTCTATCGTATTGAGGCATATTCATTTTTAACTCTGGAGCATAGTTAAAAATGAATTGTTCATATTGGTTTGTTGGATCTGTTTTCTCAAAGTAATTGAGATTGTTGCAAAATGAATTGATTACATTAAGTGGATTCCTGACGACATGAATTACGCTGGTTGAATTAAAAATCTCATCATTCAAAAATGGAGCAGCCATATAGCTAGAATCTGCTATAATATTCTGAATGTCTGGATTCCAGTATATATTTTCAGAAGTGTTTGTTTCTGGATTGAACTTAGTTGTTGAACATTCACTCAAAATTAAATCCACTTCGCCAGACAATCTACGTTTTGCAACATCTATACCTTGATTGTTAAATATTGTTTCATGTCCACACAATATTCCAACGCTAGTCAATAGTCGTGCCATAAAGACAGTGCCAGACCGACCTGTTCCTGTAATCAAGTATTTTAAATTATTCATGTCCATATAGATATTAAATCTATGATTAGAATAACTCATATAGGGCAAAGATTCATTCACAATGGCGGAGCAGAAATATTTCTTAGAGACTTTTCTGTGCATTTATCCAAATTAGGATGCACAATCACTCAAAGTATCTGTACAGATGCAAATTTATATGAACAAAGTTTTTGTGAATCTTTTCCACATCCTGTAATAATAGGAGGAGAAAAAGAAATATCACAAGCGATATTAAGAAATGATGTTATTGTGTGTTGGGGCAATATAAATCTGAATTCAATGAATTTACCAATGCCGCAAATCTCTATTTTCAATGCTTGTGCCGAAGCCAAAGAGCAAATTGACGGATGTAGAAAATACATCACACATGTGATAGCATGTTCCAGCAAAACAAATCAGGTAATGAGTGCTGGTTTCCAAAGCACAACAATCATGCCGGGCATTGAAACAAGCAAACTTATTGTTACAGAAAACAGACAAACAAAAAGAGAAAAATTTGGAATTGAGGATAGCGACTTCCTTGTAGGAATGATAGCAAGAACAGAAACCGCAAAAAGACAACAATGGCTAATAGATTGCATCGCTGAAATAAATGACCCTAAAATAAAAGCAATTTTTGTAGGAGACGGTCCAGATTTAATTAATTGCAAGAACAGGCGTGTATCTAATTGTATTTTTGTTGGACATAAAAACGATGTAGCCAATTGGTGGAACATTCTTGATGCTTATTGTCTACTTTCTGACAAAGAAGGCTGTTCTGCCGCTTTGTTTGAAGCAATGTTTATGAAAATTCCAATCATAAGCACGCCAGTAGGCTCTGCATACGATTTATTAAATAACAGCAATTCAATAATTGTTAACAATAAAAAAGAACTCACTGACGCCATCAAACAAACAAGGAACATTAACACCGACTCAATGACTCAATTGGCATTTGAAAAGTTTGAACAAAATGGGCTTATATACAATACTGCAAAAAGTTGGTCAAGGTTAATCAAAAGTCTTAAATGCACGAAACAGTTCATATAGTAAAAACAATAATTATTGACGACAACATTCAATCAGTCCACTTGGGAGATGTGGTAGTCTGTCTGAACCTATTGTACAACAGATCGACAAACACTGGCATCCCAATTGATGTATTTGGACCAACATGGATCAGTCAAATTTTTGAGATTTTTGACTATGAGCCTGTAATATTTTGTGGAGACTACGAAAAAAATCTAAACATGAATTTTTCTTTCTTGGACATGATGCCGAGAATCAATACAGGTCCATTAAATGGAAATGTGTCAAAATCTGGGTTCCTTATCGGAAAAGTATTTCTTCATATTTCCAATCCTCAAATAATTCACTTTGAAAAAGTTATTGTTCCAAAAACCAAGCTTACAAAAACTCAAACAAACAATATCACTTTTTTTCAATTCGACAGCAGATCTTTACATGACATTGAAAATAAAACACCTTTATTAAAAGCTCAACAAAACAGAGTAATCCAAAAATTCAAGAAAAAAGAATCAAACGTCCTTGGCATTGGCGGATTAGAAACTTCAAAATATCTTGATTTTGAATTTGAATTAGGAAACATAATTCAAATTTCTCAAAATCTGTTTAATTGCAGCAAATTCATAGGCGTAGATAGTGGCATTTCGCATTTGGCAGGCACATTAAAAATTCCATCAGAAATTGTATGTCTTTTTAACACAGAGCCGAGAGTCAGCGAAATATTGCAATTTTACAGTTTTTTATACCCTAATTTGAAGATACATAAGAAAGACGAAATATTTAAAGGCAACAAATGCAAACTCCATTTATAGTAAAATCAAATCTAACTGATGTTGAAATCGAAAATTTCAACAAACGATTTTCCATTTCGAATGGATTTGATTGTTCAATTAGAGAGAATGTATGGCGACGACATCAAGTTAAAGAAAATCAGCAATTTTCAAGATGGCAAAGCGAAAAAGACACACGCAGAAGGCTCATTCACTTCAGAGACAAATACGCTATAATCAACAATGATTTTTGCTTAACAGAAAGTTATTTGTTCGTCAACATGCAGTTGCCGAACAAAGAAATTTCAGATTACGAAAAACTATTTTCTCAATTGAATGCCACAGTGCAAGTTTTTGACAATCATCCAGAAGATCTGCTTCAGAACAGATACTGTGCTAAAGGTTACTCGAACGTAGACATAACGATTTCAAATAAGGAACAAGATGTTGAAATCAAAAACAAACCATGGCAAATTTTCAAAACAGGTATTCGTCAAAAAGCGAATAGAGGCAACCCAACAATTATTTTCAAACATCAGTTAAGGAATTTCTTTCCAGCCCACATAGAAATGGGATGTGGACCAAGTATTGAAGCTGGAGTACCTCCTCTGAACTATTTCCACAAATTGTTTTGCTTAACAAACAAAAACTTCTTTGTTTTCAAAAAGGAAGACGACAATTTAATTGAATCGCTCATAGATCAAGACGCTTGGTTAAAAAAAACAACATACATGCAATCCTGTTGTTTAACTGCATCGCCAACAAAATTCTATAATCAATTGGCAAATATGGTGCGTAGCGGAGAAATAATCGAACCTATATTCAACAACAATTTTGACGGTATTATCAAAACTCTTGATATAAACGAACTCTGTCTAAGACAGTTTGATTCTACAGGAATTTATCCAGAATATGAATTTTCTAAAGACGCTAAATCGCTGATTGTAATTGGGTCTCATGCAGATAGAAGAGGATGTCAAGCTTCTGCTAGAAAACAGGGATTGAAAATCGTCTATGTCGATCCAGAGGGATATGAAACGAATCAACAATTTGTAGAGTATCCTTTAGAAGCCCCTCAAACTGAAGACTTCGTTTTAAGGCTAAACGCAAGAGATGTTTGGAACAAATTATGTTAAAAGTTAAAAAAAATATTTCTAATTTAGATAAAGTTAGTTCTTTATTTGAAGAATATCTGTTAATTCTAAAAAAACTCTGTTGCAACCGTTCAATTCACCATAATCCAAGAATATTAGAAATTCTACCATTTGTAGAGCATCATCATGGAGGGCTTTATTATTTGTTAGGTCAATTGCCACGTATTTCTAAAGAAAATTATTTAATTTGGAAAGAAGATATTGAACACGGATTTTTTCATGGTTTGATGGTTGGATTTTGGGCTTATGTTTATGAAAAATCAACTAAATCTATTGATTCTATTGAATATGAATACATCAAAGAGGAAACTTATTTTCTAAAAAAATTCAATATAGAACAAACAATATACTCATGCTTGTTTCATGATTTTTTTCGATGTATAAATTCCATGCAAGAGCATGATAAAAATGTACATTTCTATTTTTCTAATTTTGATCCAGTTACTTATTCACACTCTAACCCGTCAAAAAAAGATGAGAATAATAGTATAATTATTGGCGATAGAATTGAATTGCACCGTTATGCAGACTGCCAAAAATGGATAAATGAAAATAAGTTCCAATTAGATTTTTTTACAAAAAACTACAATTTAATTCAAACATTTTATCAACATCTTCGACCATCTTTACAAGAAATTTATATTAATTTGGAAGATGTCTGGATCACACATGGTTCGGAAAACAAAAACAACATTGCGATTAAACAAAACTTACCATTTGAATGTCATAAAAATAACTATCCAGAATTCTACTGGTTTGCAGAAGATAATCTTAAATTCCAAGATCAAAAATCATTAGAAGCAGGAAAAAGACTTTGTCCAGAATACTCAAAATATGTGTCAGTCAATATAGATTTTTTACCTCTTGAAAACTGTCATATACATACGTTTTTAAGCGACTGTCCACATTGGGATTTTCACCAATCATTTCCATCAAAAAATTATTGCGTTGGAATGATTTCCAAAAACAAATTACTAAAAACTGGAAATGATTTAGTGCCTGCCCCGCCAACAACAGTTGGAAGAGACCATCCTTTTATGGTGATTAAAAATCCAATTCCAACCACTGAATGGATTTTCATTTATGATACAGATGAATCTCTTGAAGTAATTTCATTTGAAAAAAATAAGTTAATTAAATACAAAACGGTAAATGATTTTTATAAAACTATTAAGATTCTAATGTCAAGAATTGAGTGTTTAAAAGTTACTTAACTAATTTCCAAAAAGTGTTGTTTACTATTTCATAAGTTTTACCTTTTTCATGGCAAAACTCTTCCAATGCGATTTTTACATCTGCCCAAAATATATCGTGTCCAAACAAAACCCCTCCAGCTCGCAGCCTATCGTACCATTGCAAATCTACTTTAAAGCTGTTGTAAGTGTGTTCTGCATCGATATAAATTAAATCAAACCATAAATCAAAATGTTTAAAAACTATCAAAGCTGTTGCACTTGTAGCACAAAAAGGAGTCACATAATCTTGAAGATTTTCATAACAAATATTTGCCAAAAAATAATAATACACAGAAGGAAATCCATTGATTAAATGCAAATTCCTTTCTTTTCTTTGTTTCGTTTTAAACCCATCGACAAAAAATTCAGAACTACCTAACCATGTATCAACACAAATAAGATGTCCGTGTTGTATTTGACAAAGAGCTTTCGCCATAGAAATTGAAGATTGACCTTTATAACTGCCTATTTCTAAAACTAGATTTGGATTAACATCTTTTATCATGCTGTAAAATATTGGATTATTTCCTTCAAATCCAAGAACTTCATGCGGATATTTAAGATATTCAAAATCATTGTATGGGGGTTTTTCGTAAAATAACTTGCAAAAATTTCTTGAACATTTCAACATTTCAACACCGTCCTCAATTTAAAAATTATGTTCTAACAATCTCGCCGTCAACGTCTAAAATGTATTCATTGCTGCGTTTCTATGGTCTGTAATCAATCTGCTGCCTATGTAATATGTTTGTCCAACAAAACTAATTGCGATTGTGCGTTTTTTATTTATATCAACATCTGTCAATCGTTTGTTGCGTCCCATACATCCAAAAGAATAGCCCAATTCAATTTTTGAAAGATCAACCTCTGTCAATTTATACTTTGGATAAACCACAGGCAAGCCGATATTGTTTAAAACAGTACAATGAAACATTCCTTCACAAAATGGGCCATTGTAAAAATCATTGTTGGAAAAAATCGTACCTTTAATAACACCAATTACATTGTCCAAATGAATTAGATATCTTGCAAGTTTCAAATCTGGAGCGTCTGAGTGTTCGAAGATAATAATTGGAATATTGCTTTTTAAAAGTTCTGGTGTCACACAATAATTATGACACAAAATAATGTCAGGTTTTGATGAAATTGCCAATTTAGTTGCGTCATGCAATTTTTCTCTTCTAATGCGTTCGGCTGGCTCTTGGACATTTGGCCAAGAATTAAGATCATTAGTGCCACTTACTATTTGTATAACGTCAATTTTATGTCCATTAGCGGAAAGGAACGGCAATGATCTAATAATTGGATCTAACAAACAATCGTACCACAAATCATGAAATAGAAAACTTAACTTCGCCACGAAAATCACCTTCTTTCTTGTAGGTTCCCATGGATCTTATATGATATGCAACAAATGCCTCTATGATAAACGTCTCTTCTGTCCTCAATATAAACTTAGTTTGTGGAGGCCAGCAGAAAAATTTTGCCAAGGACAATAGTGCCAAATCTGAATTGTCCAATTTAAATTCTGATATTGATATGCCAATAGTAAGAAGTAGTTCGCCACAGGATTGATAATTAAATCATGAAAAATTTAATACTGATAACGATGGACGACGCAAGCTTCTATAGTCTTGGATTCACTAAATTTTTCGAATTCAGCGTGACGACAAACATAGACAAAATGGCTGACAATAGTTACACATTCTGGAACGCACACTGCAATATTACATTTTGTCAACCATCAAGATCTGTATTGATGACAGGTCTATATCCACAACACAATGGATCTACAGAATTTAATCCGTTAAAAAACGAAACAATCACTCTGTCGTCTTTATTGAAAAAACATGGATACTTAACTTCAATCATTGGAAAAATATATCACTATAAACCAGACTCAGCTTATCAATGGCATGAAAATCACGATTACACAGAATCATTTTTATCAATTATTCAAAAAACTCTAAAAAACAAACCATATTTCTTAAGCATCAACATGCCTCATCCACATAGACCATTCAAAAAATCAGAAGTTAGGAAAATAACAATGCCAAACTTCTTAAAAAACAATAAAGAAACAAATGAAGAAATTGTTGATTACATGGCTACACTGGCAATTGCAGATACGATGTTAGGAGAAATACTAAATGTATTAAATGACGATGATATCATCATATTGACAAGCGATCACGGAATGTCGTTTCCTTATGTTAAAGGAAATTGTTATGGAGTTAGCACTAACATCCCAATGATATTTAAAAACAAAAATATCTTAACCAAACATGACAAAGAAAATTTAATATCTCACGTTGACTTCTTGCCAACAATATGTGAGTGGCTTGAGATAGATGGCGGTAAGCTTGATGGAAAATCTTACTTTAAAACACTTAAAACAGGAGAGCCATTCGAAAACGATTTTGTATACGCCCAATTGAATCGTATGTTTAACGGACCTCCTTGCAGAATGCGATCGGCTATAAGCAAAGATCATTCATATGTTATAAACATAGATCAAAGCTACGATGCCGTTCATGTAGACGGTTGGGGCTGGGAAAAATCTATGAGAAATTCCGATACATCTCTGTTTTACAGACCTAAAGAAGAGTTTAAAAGACATTCTGGTCTGAATATGTATGATGGCGAAGACATTGAACTTAAACAAAAAATGAAAACTCATCTGTTGAAGTCGATGCAAAAATATGATGATCCAGAATACATCGTGACTTTGCGACAACTACGAGAACGAATCAAAATGTGATGTTTCACAAATGAACAATTTCTGACATCCTGTTCATTTTTCTTTTTAATTGCATGAAACTCAATTTAAATAGATCTTCGACCCCGAAAAACTCCTTCAAAAATCTTGAGTCAACCACATCTAAAACAAAAGAATACTCCTTAAGCATTAATGGATAGATGTATCTATCTTCAACCATATTAAATTCATCTCTGTAAGCAAAATGAATGTTGTTCAGATTCATATTTGTGTGAACAAAAAAAGAAATGTAACCGTGATTGCCGTTAATCAAATTGTTGTGATATGTCTCTCTAAAATGGTTGAATTCACACAATATTAAGATTATCAAACGTTCCTCATTTATGTGTGGTGATAATTCTTTGTGATTGAGAACGCTGTGGCAATATTTAACAAACTCAACATCAGCATTGCACGACCCGACTAAAAATCCATAGATGTCACTGAATAGCCGAATGGCCTCTGAATTAATAGAGAAAGACAATATTCCGCTATTACTTAATCCTCCTTGCTGAAACAACATCGAGAACTTAGAAAAATCCAAATCTTTGAACCTATTCAACAAAAACACATCACTATCCAATACAACAACATCATTCAATCCCAATTGACGACCAACATTTATGCAGTCCATTGGCTTGGAAACCATGCTCACACGAATATTTTTGTTATTAGCATAACAAGGAGATTTTTTGATGATCTTGAAATCGAACATCTTGGAGAAATACTCCAGACGATCGTCACTTGAGTAATCAATCACCACGATTGACGAGTCTAAATAGAAACACCTGACTGTGATAACGCTAAACACCAATAAACGAAGCTGCCTTAAGCTTGAATCAGAAAAATAGACATACATGAATGATTCCATGACTTATGTAGATTTTAATTTGATGTTTCACAAATGAACCTTTTCTGATATCCTGTGTCAACAATCCAAAGGAAGGGCATTCAATGATTCTCAAAGATTTACAAGACAAAAAACTGATTTCTCCGCCACCATGGGTGACATCCAACACAATGTTTTTATGTACCATGGGCAGTGTGGCCTATGGAGTAGCAGAAGACACTTCAGATTTCGACGTATACGGATTCTGTATACCGCCAAAAAGCGACATCTTCCCATACGCAGACAAACTGTACGGATTTGATTCCGTCTCTGTATTCGAACAGTATCAGCAGCATCACATTTTCGACAAAGACGCTCTCGGTGGCAAAGGTAGAGAATACGACTTTTCCATCTTCAGCATTGTCAAATACTTTAAACTCTGCATGGAGTCAAATCCGAATTTTCTTGATTCTTTGTTTGTGACACAAAGTTGCATTATACATTCAACCAAAGTGTCAGAAATGCTACGGGACGAAAGACGAATCTTCTTGTCAAAGTCTATCTGGCCTAAATTCAAAGGATACGCCTATTCACAGTTGCATAAATCTGGCGGCAAAAATCCAGAAGAAGGAAGTAAAAGACAAAAACTAAGAGAAAAATATGGGATGGACACCAAATTTTTATATCATGTGGTCCGATTACTTTCAGAAGCTGAACAAATTTTGGAAACTGGCGATCTTGAATTACAAGAAAAAGGTCGCAGAGAACACATGAAGGCGATCCGTAAAGGAGAAACTAATGAGCAAGAAATTATAAAATGGGCATCAGAAAAGGAATTGCAATTAGAAAAACTCTATCATTCATCTGAGTTACCAAACAAACCAAACTCAGAAAGAATTAAGCAATTACTTCTACAGTGCCTTGAAGAGCACTACGGCTCTTTAAAAGACTGTATTGCACAAGTCGGTTGGGCTGAGCAAATCTTAAAAGATATAGATGGAATTCTCGGAAAAGTCAAAAAACAACTTTACACCTAAACAAAAAAGACGGATGTCAATGACATCTGTCTTTTTTTCATTTAAATATCGACAAACCTTTTTCTTCCAAGTTGATTACAAAACTGCAACATTAAATCAACGTTTGGGTGAATCCTAGTTTCTGATGGCTTACTATAGTCTTCTTCTTTTTCCACAGTTTTGTATACTGTTCTTCGATAAGACAAACCATTTTCTTCTATTATCTTCTTTAGATCAAGATACGGGTTGTCTATGTTGTTATTCGAGTAATTGTCTCCCCAAAAACATGGTCTCGTGTGAATGGCAATTACATCATCAATAACAGCTATAGCGTCTTTTGGATGATCCAAAACCACGCCCCACAATAAATCAATGCCCCAGCAACTACTGTTATGATTAAACGTAGATCGACATAACTCAAATGTAGATCTCTCAAAGCAAGGACAAATGATCTCAACATAATCTGTATATCTCAAAATAGATCCGGGATTATGTAAATTCAGAGGAATAGAATAGTATCCAACCAATGATGGCTGACAAATCTTCAAATCGTATTGTCTAGCAATCCCAAACAATCTGTTTATGCTTTGACAAGACATAGCAAGATCGTCATCAGGAATGAAAATATATTCATATTCTTTAGGAATTTCATAAAAGATATCGCCAATTATGTTGAACTTAGTTCCTTTGGCTTTAATGTAATATTCACCCTCATCTACATAAGAATCGCCATCGCCATAATTAACTATCATCAGATCGAAATCTCTGTCGCCACAAATCCACTGCTTATGTAAAGATGTCGGACCCACACAGGCTATCAAAAGATTTTTTCTCATACTAAATTATAGCATGTCATCTTCATTTATTATTGGATTTCATACCGCCAGAAAAGACAATCTGCTGCAAACCCTCAGATTTTTAGAGAAGTGGCATTTATCCGCTATACAAAAATGTGAGCTAATCACAGTATGCCAAGATGCTTTGAATTTTGACATTCCTAATCAATCATGGCTAAAACACAAGCATTTTGATTTGTCGCTCAGCGAAATGAGCCTGCCGATAGTTACAAATTTTGGAATAGAACAGTCAGAATTTGAAAAAATTATTATTTTGGAAAGCGACAGAATTCTTCCACAGAACTATTTTTCTGATGTGATAAAACATCTTAATTATGGCGTTCAAATCACAACATCAAACATGAAGAAGTTAACAAAAGAATGTACAGACAGTGATATTTGTTGTGAAGGATTTGAGTTTTTTAAAGAATTTCGATCTCAAAAAAATGAATTTGGAAGCAGAAACATGTGGTCAGGCAATACAGCTTTAATGAAATCTGATTTCATTAAAGCTGGTAAAATGGATGAATCATATGTTGGATATGGGTGGGCTGACACCGACATGTGCTTGGCAATGGAAAAAATTGGGATTCAATCAATTTACAGAGAAGAAACAGAACTACACCTATGGCACCCGCCTCTGACTTATGGAACAAAAGATCAAAAAAAGCTATTCGTAGATAATGGCTTGAGACTTTGTAAAAAATGGAACAAACCATTGCCTCATGTTTTAAGACAAGATATGCTGAAATACAGAAACGAGGAAATACTATGATGCCAACTGTTGTTTATCACTGGTGGGCTGGTCCAAATGAACAGCCCGCCTATTCAAATATGTCTCACCCAATATTATTGTCTATAGCAACACTCAGATCGGTCAATCCTAACATCCCAATCAAAGTGTTAAACATGTCTAACTATCGTCCAGATTATGACAAATCGACAGATCCTTGGATGAACTCAGATTGGCTTCACTTTCAAAAAACTCTAAAATTTGATGTTGTGCCGACAAATTTTCATTTAGAAGAACATTATTCACACATTGTCGGATATCAACTTTTATCGAGATTATTTGACATTCGACAGCCCGGCTTATTGCATGAACCAATCATTTACTGTGATTCAGATGTTTTTTGGTTAAAGAATCCACTGCCACTTGAATGCAATTCCGACAAATTTTGTTTTGATGGATTCAACAGTGGTTTTTTTTATTACAACCACCAATCTCCAGTCGTTCAAGAAATGTTCAGTGTGTTTGATTCTTATGCCATCACTGCATTAAGAAATCAAAAATTCTGTGACATCATCAAAGAATCAACAAATTACAATTCTTGGCCGCATATTTGGGACGAGACAATACTGAGATATATGAATGAAACAGGAATGAGTCATATGTTTGAGATCATACCTGATCTCGAACATGGAGTTCTCAGAAAAATCCATAAGCTCAACCCAGATCAATTGAAGATGCTACACTGCAACGGCATGATGATCAAAAACCCAACAGCCAAGAGGATTACAGAAAGAGATTACTCAAGAGGATTGGCTTGTCTGCTGTTCAAAGAATTCTATGACAACATAACAAAAGTTCTTACAGAAGAAGATCTTAAATTAATATTCACAGAATCAGAACTTGCAACATGTTTATCTCAACAAATATCTTTGTTTGATATTGATAAAATTAATAATGCAAAATGCGATGACGGCACATTCAATTTCATAATCAAATCACCTGTTCAATGGTTGATTTAATTGAAAAAAAGATTCGAAGTATAAACAATGACAACAATTTTTATATTTCAAGTCTAAATAACTTAAAGATCTTTAGATAGGAGTCCAGATGTCCAGCCCAATAACAAGTTTCTACCAATTTTACGAACACATCCAACAATCAAAGCTTAATGAATCTGTTTTGCTTGAAATGCGACCACAAGGAGAACCGTCACAATATGGAAATGTTACTCCTTTTCATCCAATCACAGGTACAGACGGATACAAAGGACAAAGTCAAAAAAAACTTGTTGACGCAGGAGCAGACAAAGATCGTATATTAAGACAACAATCATGGGATAACTCTGTAGAAGAACGTCCAGAACTTGATTCATACACTCAAGCTAAAGATGAATTGAGTCGAGAAAGAGCAATCGACAGAAGAAGCCAGCCAGCATTAAAAAGCTTAAAAGGAGATCGTAGAGGCGGTGGCGTCAAACAAGACATTAGCCAAAAAGATAGAAAAGGTCCAGAAGACATTGAAGCTATAGCTTCTAAAAATCGTGGTTTATCATACCTAATTACACAATTTGATACAGTAAAAGGAAAAATGGATGAAATTAGACCAACAGTCACGGATTCAGATCCACAAATGAAGTTTCTTATTAAAAAATTATACGCTATCACCTCTGCAATTCAAAAAAATGGAATGCTGACAGGAGAAAAAGCGGATGAAATTGAAGTTATGCACAACAAAATGGCAAAACTTATTTATATGGAAAAAAAGCGAAGTCTGGAAGATCTATAAGATAAACAAAAACCCCTGTCAGATATCTGACAGGGGTAGTTCACTCTCCAATATTGACATCCCAATAGTTTTCACCCAAGAAACTTTCCCAAGATTTAACGGGCCTGAATGAATCATATCGAAATAAGTGAACACGAGGTTTCTTAGGTTCATTCATTAGCGTCATTCGTGCTTCAGACGGAGTCCTGTCAGCTTTGCGAGCATTGCAATCTACACAAGCAAGCACGCAGTTTTCCCATGTAGTTCCTCCACCTCGTGATTTTGGATTAACATGGTCAATTGTCAACTCAGATGAGCTAGGACGGCACTTGCAGTATTGACACTGCATATTGTCTCTCTTGTACAATGTACGTCGAGAAAAATGAACCTTTGGTTGTGGTAGACGATCATAACTTGTCAACAAAATAATCTCAGGCACCTTAAAAGCTGTATTAGCACCTTGAATCACTTCATCTGTGTCTATAGGGTTTTGTAATGCCCATTCATCCCATGAAAATGTCTGAAAGCTTTTTGGCTCAATAACACGAGCCTTTGGCTCTCCGTTTCCATATTCTGAAAACAACATGATGACCGCTCTTTGCAGAGAGACAGTGCCAACAGGAGTCCAAGTTTTATTAAGCACCAGACATCTTCGTCGTGCAAACACACTCATCGAACTTTCTCCTTCTTTGGCACAACCATTAAAAGCCTTCTACTTTCCAATTCACTTTGTCTTGGCTTTTTTGTTTGACAAAGCGAATAAACCCATCGAGTTGTTGCGGAGTAAAATCGTTTAAACTGAATTCTCTAACCGAAAAATTCTCAGTTACCACGTTGCGTCTTTCAAAAATTGGCCTTTCCTCTTTCAAAAAATTACATGAAAGAAAGAAAAATTTGCCCATATAAAATGTAGCAACTGTGATTAAAATCGCCCAAGCCATCAACTATTCCTGATCTCGACAACAACATCCTTAACTGTCTGTCCTTCAAAAGGAAGAGCAAGCTTGTTGAAATGCTCTATTGCTCTTCCAATAGCTTTTCCGTCCTTTTCATCTGATTTCAAATCGATGCCAGAATCTTCTAAGCTTTGACGTATTTGAACAGAATTTAAGTATTTTGGCAATAGTTCTGACAAAATCTTGTTTTCATGTGTGTATTGAACACGACGTGAATCATCATCTGCCAACAAAGGTTTGCCATTCTCATCAACCATTGCCATAACTTCTTCATTGCCGTTAATTATCTTTTTAACGATAGAATGACAGATTTCATCTGTCACTTTGTCCCTCTGTTGAATCTCCCCCAAAACTAATTTGAAAAGATTTTTGTCAGGAGATCCGTGAGGAAACTCTGAAATACGTTGTCGCAATGATTCTTCAAATGTCATAATTTTTCACTCCTGCCACATTGACCAAGTTCAACTAAAAAGGTTCGACAATTATTTTGTTTTACGAGTTACAGTTTTTTTGCGATCCTTTACAAGACCATCTTGTGTTTCCTTGAGAGAAATATCTTCTTTGAGAGGAATATCTTCTTTGAGAGGAGTGCAATTTTGAGATCTCAGCCAACTGTCTTTGTGCCTCAAATTAGACTGTTGATTCATGCTAATAATTGTTGATAGACACCACATAATTAACCTCCTATGAAACGTCGATGTTTTCAAATCCAATTTGTGAAGATGTTGCTGACATCTTCACAAATTGAAACATTATCTTATCAGTTATTCCTAAATCTCGCAAGTATATTTTTGAACCATTGGCTTTTTCAAACCAAACTTCAAAGATTTGTTCAGAATTCACATTCCTGTCATCTAATGCAACATCAGCGTCATTCATCATGGTGACAACATCTTGATGTTCAATATAGAATCGAAAAGATTCTTTAATATTTTGTGCTTCATTTTTTATTGACATATATGTACCTGATTCATTAAAATTATAAAAAGTTATATATCAATGACGACAGCCTTTCTGCTGTCTAAACGATTTGCATCGTTGCTCCCTACGATCAGTTCTGATAGTAAGGCTTCACCTGACAGGTTCTCGCTGTCATCACGGAAATGACCATACAATTCTTTTAGATCATACGTTTTGTTCCGTAGTCCTGTGAGGACGGCTTTAATGTTGCTCCACAAAACCCATGAG
>Ga0163144_10001474_pt1 | contig 55514 bp, 28 predicted proteins | sample OliLak19BULKMAT1_FD_123175 | JGI IMG/M metagenome (GOLD analysis project Ga0163144, IMG submission 123175) | Freshwater microbial mat bacterial communities from Lake Vanda, McMurdo Dry Valleys, Antarctica - Oligotrophic Lake LV.19.BULKMAT1 | ecosystem: Environmental > Aquatic > Freshwater >... | reverse complement strand
GTCAGCGCATGGTCGCTGCCGATCCCCGGCTTCGACGGCAAGCTCTACCCATCGCCCGATTTTTCGCTGCCAGTGCTGCTCGGACCGCAGGGACAACTCGACCTGACGTTTGCGGCCCCGAACGCCGCACTCGACGTCCACTTCCAGGTCGTCGGCTACGACCCCGACGCGCAGGGCATGCTGTACTTCAGCAACGGCCTGCGCACCCACCACTGATGGGCGCCGTCGAGCGGGCCGGGAGGTCAGTTCGCTCGCGTCGACGTTTCGCTTTGTTCGATGGCGCGACGCAGGCGACCCGCCAGGACACGCACGTTGGGCTCCAGCACCATGGCGTCGTGGTCGCCGGGCACCTCGATGACTTCGAGGTCGGCCAGGAAAGGTGACCAGCCGTTGTCGGGGTACACGAGTTCGCGCGCGGCGCTCGCAAAACGGCCGTTGCCCAAGTCGTAGCGCCGGTCGAGTTTCGGGCGGTAGAGCACAACGCGGCCATTGAACGGCTGGACGCGGTAGCGGGGCAGCGCCGCGCGGAACGCCGCTTCGATGGTCTTGGAGTGAAACGCGGTCGGCGCGGCCTCGTCGGAAAAGTCGTCGAAGCGGCGGCGGAAGCGCGCGATTTCCCAGCGCAGACGGCCCGCGATGCGCTCGGTCAGGTACTTCGCCCCCTGGGCGCGCAGGTTCTGAGTATGGACCTTCAACTTGTCCGCGCGCGTGAGGACCGGCCGCATGGGGAGCGGGGTGTCGAGCAGCACGAGCAGCGCGACTTCCTCGCCCGCCGAGTTGAGTTGCTGCGCCATCTCGTACGCCGCGAGGCCGCCCCCGGAGAAACCGCCAAGGATGTAGGGGCCGTTGGGCTGGACGCTGCGCAGCTCCTCGAGGTAATCGCGCGCCGCTTCCTCGAACGTGGTGTGGGGTTCGTGGTCGCCGAACAGCCCGCGCGCCTGCAGGCCAAAGACCGGCCGATCTCGGCCGACGAGCCCCGCCAAGTGGCGCAGGTTCAACACGTTGCCGAACATCCCGGCCACGAGGAAGAACGGCGTGCGCTCGCTGCCTTCGGCGGGGTGCATCGGCACGATGTGGACATACCGCCGCGGCCGTGCGGCGGGCGCGGGTGCCGCTGCTCCCGCTTCCGCGGGTGCGGGCACACTCGCCCCGAGGGTTTCGCGCAGCAGATCGGCGACCCGCGCGACCGTGGGTGCTTCGAAGAGCACGGAGATCGGGTAATCGACGTCGAATGTCTTGCGGATCTTCGCGAACAACCGCACCGCGATCAGGGAGTGTCCGCCGAGGTCGAAGAAGCTGTCTTCCACGCCGACGCGGTCGACACCCAGGAGCTCTTGCCAATAACCCACGAGGGTGCGCTCGAGGTCGTCCCGCGGCTCGACGTAGGCGCTATCGAGCTCCGGGCGCGCGAAACTCACGGTTTCATCGGTGCGCGCCGCGCGTGCTCCAAGCTCCGTTTGGCGCACAAGCGCCACGAGATCCATGGAGCTGATGATCGGTGTGCGCTCCTGGCCGTGGTCGATCAGGTTCAACAGTTCCCGGGCTCCAACTTCCGGCGGTATGCCCTGGGTGATGTTTTCGGCGAGCACACGCTCCGCCGCGGACTGCGGCCGGTCGCCGCCCGGACCCCGTTCGTCGAACTGCAGCTCCGCGGCGCGCGCCCGCTTTGCCAGCGCAACATCGGCACCGACGTCGAGGCGCTTCATCGCGAAGTCCTCGACCTCGACGAGCACGTTGCCCTCCGGATCGGTGAGCGTCGCATCGAGGCTGATGACACCGCTTGATCCGCGGCGGGCGGGTCGGATCCGGGCGTGCGCGAAGATGCGCGCGGGCAAGTCGCCGTGGATGCGGATGCGCCGGTAACTGACCGGCACCCACAGGGCGCGGTCGTCGTACGCGGCGGCGGCCTCGAGGCCGAAGCCCGTCGCAAGGTCGAACAGCGCGGGGTGGAGGCGGAAGGCCTCTAGGTCGGAGCCAAAACGCGGATCGAGCGCGATCTCGCCCAAGCCCTCCTCGGGGCCGATCCACAGCGTGCGCAGCACGCGCCAGCGGGCGCCGAACCCAAGGTGCGCAGCCTGGCGCGTTGTGATGTGCCCGTTTGGCTCCGCGCGCCGGGCGAGGCCAAAACGCGCGCGCGCGCCGTCCAAGTCGAAGTTCTCCGGCCGCGCGAGCGGCGCGAGCTGCAGTCGGGCCTGCGCGTGGGATTGCCAGCCGCTGCGGCCGTCGTCGAGCGTCGTCAGACTCTGGACATCGAGTGCGAATCCCTCGTCGTCCGGCTCGAGCCGCACACGAACGCGCGTTGCGCCCTGATCGGGCACCACGAGCGGCCGAAAGAAGGTCAGGTCGGCGATCTGGAAGGGACCGCGCTCGCCGATTTCGTCGAGCGCGGCACGCGCGAGCTCTACCGTTCCGCTGCCGGGCAGGAGTGCCGTTCCGTGGCCGCTGCGATGCTGGTCGAGGACCCACTGCGATGCGGCCGTCCAGGCCGACTCGAGCACCGTGGTTCCGCGCCCATCGCCGCGCCGCGTCGTGAACATCGGATGGCGCGCGGGCAAGAGCCGCGGCCCGGCGGCGGAGCGCGCCTGCAGCGCACCCGCGGCCATGCCAACGTCGCTCCACACACCCCAACCGACCGCGGCGTGGTACGTGCTCGACGGGGACCGGCTTTGTGCAAAAGCGTTGAGGAATGCGTTGGCGGCGACGTAATCCACCTGGCCGAGCGGAGCCGTGGCCGCGCTCGTCGAGGAATAAGTGACGAAGAAGTCGAGATGGTCCCCGCGTAGGAGTTCGTCGAGCACCTGCGTGCCGTGGACCTTGGGCGCGAGCACGGACTCGACGGATGCCTGGTCCTTTGCGGCGACCAGCCCGTCGTCGATCACACCGGCGGTGTGCAGCAAACCGTGGATGGCGCCGAAGCGGCTGCGCGCTTCCGCCAGCGCCGCGCGCATTTCCTCGATGTCGGTGACGTCCGCGCACAGGCACAGAACTTCGGCGCCGAGTGCCTCCAACTCCAGCAGTTTGCGCAGGCGCACCGCCGCGGGTTCGGCGGGATCCAATGTTTTGAGCATGGACGCCCACCGGTCCCGTTCGGGCATCCGGCTGCGGCCGAGCAGCACGAGCCGCGCTTTTTTCGCGCGCGCGAGTTCACGCGCCGCGGCGAGTCCCAGACCACCCAGACCGCCCGTGATCAGCACCACACCCCGTTCGCGCAGGCGACCGTTGGGGGCCGCCGAATCCGCGGGGCGAACGGCGCGTTCGAACTCCTGCGCGTAGCGCCGGCCGCCGCGCCACACGATCGTTTCGTTGCCGGGGGCCGCGGCGAACTCGGCCAACAGGTCTTCGACGATCCGCGCCTGCGCAGTGCGGTATCCGCGGCGCGAGGCGAGCACTCCCACGGGTGCGTGGGGAAGATCGACGTCGACGCTACGGCACGTGAGTCCCGGGATCTCGCGCGGCAGGACCTTCGCGGGGCCGAGCAAGGTCGCTTTGTCCGGATGGCGCAGCGCGCCGTCGGCGATGCACTGCATGCCGTTGGCCACTGCGACCATGTGCACAGGCTCGGGGGAACCCTCCCCGATCAGCGCCTGGCCGAGGAAAAACAGGCTCCAAAAGCCCCGTTCCTGGTTGCGGTGGAAAAAGCTCGAACCCGGGCGGAAACTGTCGTCCGAGGTCAGGCTCCAAAGGTGAACGATGCGGTTCGGGAGGCGGCCTTCGTGCGCCAGCTCGTGCAGCAACTGGTCATAACCCGTGCGGCCGTGCTCCGGCGCGACGGTGAACTCGTCCGGCCCAAGGCGGTGGAACGTGTCACCCGCGCGCGCCGTGACCACGTCGCCGCCGCGGCTGCGCAGTTCGTCCACAAGGCGTCGGCCGAGCCCCGCGTCGTCCACGAAGAACAGCCAGCGCCCACCGACCGCTTGGGTGCGCGCGAGGGGCCGCTCGCGCCACATCGGCGCAAAGTGCCAGTCCTCGACGCGGTCCTGTCGAACCAGGTGCTCGGCCGCGTCGGTTCTTTGGGTTTGGCCGGGCTCGATCCAATACCGTTGGCGCTGGAAGGCGTAACCCGGCAGGGGCAGACGCCGGCGCTTTTCGCCTTTCCAGAGCGCGGCCGTGTCGAGCGGGAACCCCGCGGCCCAGAGCCGCCCGTGCACGGCGAGCAGGAAGGCCTCGTCGGCGATCTTTTCGTCCGGATGGCGCAGGGACGAGATGCACACTTGCCCGGGGGTGAGGTCCGGCTGTTGGCGCGCGAGCGAACTCAGCGTGCGACCGGGGCCAACTTCGAGCAAGATGCGCGGGCCCGCACCTGCGAGGAGCGTGCGCACGCCTTGGCTGAACAGGATCGTGCCGCGCAGGTGCGCGACCCAGTAGTCGGGGTCGATCGCCTGGGCCGGTGTGATCCAATCGCCCGTGCGGTTGGAGACAAAGGGAATCTTCGGCGCGTGCAGTCGGATGCTGCGCAGGTACGCGCGGAACTCCTCGAGGATCGGCTCGAGCATGCGCGAGTGCGCCGCGATCGCGATCGGGATGCGCTGCGCCTCGACGCTGCGCTCCGCGAGCCGCCGCTCGAGCAAGGCGAGGCCCGCGACCGGTCCGGACGCGACGCACAGCGCGGGTGCGTTGACGGTGGCAAGATCGAGCTCGCCGGCGAGCAGAGCCTCGAGTTCCGCGGCGGGCAGCGGAACGGAGAGCATTCCGCCTTCGGGGATGGTTTCGAACAGGCGCCCGCGCAGCACGACGAGGCCGAGCGCGTCCTCGAACGACAGCACACTCGCGACGCAGGCCGCGGTGTTTTCGCCCATGCTGTGGCCGATCAACGCGACGGGTTGCACACCGCGGCTCATCCAGAGCTGCGCGAGTGCGTACTCCACGAGGAAAAGCGCCGGCAACTGGAGCGCGGGGCGTTCCAACTCGCGGCGGACCGCAAGAATGTCCCCTTCGGCCGCGAACAGCAGCGGCCCAAGGTCGATGCCGTGGCGCGCCTTGAGCAGTTCGAACCCGCGCTGCATCCACTCGCGGTACACGGGCTCGCGCTCGAACAGCCCGCGCCCCATGCGCGGGTGCTGCGTACCCCCGCCGGGGAACATGAAGACGACGGACGCCGCGCCGGGGGGGGCCTGGTGGGTGAAGATGCGCTGCGGGTCTGAGGCAGCGAGGATCGCGAGCGCTTCCGCGCCGTCCTTGGCCGCGAGCACGCGGCGGTACTCGAACGCGCGGCGGCCGACACTCAGGGTGTAAGCCGCGTCGGCGAGGTCGAGCTCGGGATGCTCGCGCAAGTGGTTCGCGAAGCGCGCCTGGGTCTCCTCTAGCGCAGCCCGCGAGCGAGCGCTGAAGGTCAGCAACTGGTAGGGCTGGCGCGACGGTGCCGCGGCGGTGCGCGCGGGAGCTTCCGTCAGGATGGCGTGCGCGTTGGTGCCGCCGACACCGAGGGAGTTCACCGCGGCGAAACGCGGAGCGCTGCTGCGCGGCCACCGACGCGATTGCGCGGCCACGAAGAACGGGCTCGAGTCGAAGTGGATGTTCGGATTGGCGGCTTCGAAGTGCAGGCTTTGTGGAATCAGGCCATTCTGCAGCGCGAGCGCAGCCTTGATCAGTCCGGCCGCGCCCGCCGCAGTGTCAAGGTGTCCGATGTTGGATTTCACCGACCCGATGGCGCAGTAACCCGATTTCTTCGTGCCACCGCGGTACGCCTGGGTGAGCGCCGCGATCTCGATTGGATCGCCCATTGGCGTTCCGGTGCCGTGGCACTCGACGTAGCCGATCGACTCGGGCGAAACCTCGGCGATCGCGAGTGCTTCGGCGATCGCTGCGCTTTGGCCATCGACGCTGGGCGCGAGGTAACCGACCTTGCCCGCGCCGTCGTTGTTGACCGCCGAGCCCTTCAGGACGGCGTAGATGTGGTCGCCGCCTTCGAGCGCGTCCGCGAGGCGGCGCAGGACGACGATGGCTGAGCCGCTGCCGAACACAGTGCCGCGGCTTTGGTGGTCGAAAGGGCGGCAGTGGCCGTCGGGCGACAGGATCTCGCCCTCCTCGAACACGTAACCCTGTCCGTGGGGGAGCTCAATCGTCACACCCCCCGCGAGCGCCATGTCGCATTCACCCGACAGCAAACTGGCCGCCGCCATATGCACGGCGACGAGCGACGTCGAGCACGCGGTTTGCACGTTGATGCTCGGCCCCTTGAGGTCGAGCACGTAGGAAACTCGCGTGGTCAGGAAATCCTTGTCGTTGCCCGTGTGGCGCAGGAGGAACAAACCGACCTGCTCGACGAGCTGCGGGTTGGTCACCAGGTTGAACGCGAAGTACGCGCCCATGCCACAGCCGCCGAACACGCCGATCGAGCCCTCGAAACGCTCCGGCGGATGGCCCGCGTCCTCCAGCGCTTCCCATGCGGTTTCGAGGAAATGCCGATGCTGGGGGTCGAGGATGGCGGCTTCTTTTGGGCTGAAGCCGAAGAACTCCGCGTCGAAGGATTCCATCTGGTCGATCGGCGCGCCCGCGCGCACGTAGCGCGGATGGTGGAGCAGGTGCGCGGGCACTTTCGCCGCGCGCAGCTCCTCGTCCGTGTAGGTGCGGATCGACTCGACGCCGTTCGCCAGATTCGTCCAGTAGGCGCGCACGTCGCGCGCACCCGGGAGGTGCGCCGCCATACCGACGATCGCGATTTCGTTGCCGTTCTGGCCGGAAGCCGTGGGAGCGCTCATCAGGTGGCCGGGATTCTAGTTGCTGCGCCGACGGCGTTCGAGCATCGCGCGTCGTTGGGCGGCGCGGTCGAGACCCCGCTGCGCACCCGCGTCCACTTCGCCCGATCCGAGGTGGGTTGCGAGGCCGCGGATCGTGGGGAAGCGGTAGAGGTCCGTCAGAGCGATGGGGATCTCGACCAGATCCTTCAAGCTGCGGTGCAAGCGGACGACGAGCAGCGAGTGGCCGCCGCTGTCGAAGAAGTTGTCGTCCACGCCGATCGAGTCGCGGCCGAGGACCTGCTTCCACAGGTCCACCAGGCGGCTTTCGAGTTCGCCCGAGGGCGGCGCGGCGGGGGTCTTCGCTTCGGCGCGCGACGCGTGTTCGGGCGCGGGCAACACTTTGCGATCGAGCTTGCCGTTGGGTGTGCGCGGCATCGCGGCGAGCTGGGTGAAGAGGCTCGGCACCATGTACTCCGGCAGGTTCCGGCGCAGGTGTTCGCGCAGGACCTCGGAATCGATGGTGCCTGAGCGCGCGACGACGTAGGCGACGAGGCGCGCGTCGCCGGGGCGATCTTCGCGCACCGCTGCCGCGGCCTCGGCAACACTCGGATGTTCGCCCAAAAGGCTTTCGATCTCGCCCAGTTCGATGCGGTAACCGCGGATCTTGACTTGGGCATCCGCACGCCCGAGGAAGTCGAGTTGGCCGTCGGGCCGCCAGCGGGCGAGGTCACCCGTGCGGTACATCCGCTGGCCCGGTCGGAACGGGTCGCGCGCGAACCGCTCGGCGTCGAGTTCGGGTCGCTCGTGGTAACCACGCACGACACCTGCACCCGCGATCCACAGCTCGCCCGCGGCGCCGATCGGCAACGGTTGGCGGGTTTCGTCGAGGACGTAAAAAGCAGTGTTCGCGATCGGACTACCGATGGTGACGGCATCCGGGCGGCGCTCGAGTTGGGCGGTGCTTGACCACACCGTGGTCTCGGTTGGCCCGTACATGTTGGTGACGGTGCCGGGGACCGTCGCGACGAGTTCGCGCGCGAGGTCGAGTGCGAGCGCTTCGCCACCCACGAACAGGTGTTGGATGCGCCCGAGCGCGGCGCGGCTGTCCGGGTCGAGCATCAACATGCGCGCCATTGAAGGTGTGCATTGCAGGTGCGTCACGCCGCGGCGCTCGATCTGAGCGGCAAAGCCCCAATGGGCACCGTCGTCCGCTGCTCCGGGGATCGGCAGCGCGGTGGGTGCACCGCGGCCCTCGGCCCAGCGGCGGCGCACTTCGTTGAGGTCGTGCAGGGCACTCAGCACCTTCTCGGTCGGCACGCCGTAATCGACGAGGCAGCCCACTTCGTCGACACCAATCGCCGCGAGGCGCTCGCACTGGGCTAGCGCCGTTTCGACGCTGCCGAACAGCCCACTGGATTCGAAGTAGCGCTCGAAGGCATGTTCGAGGATCGCGTCCTGTTCCTCGGTGCTCAGCGAGTCGAGGTCGACTTCGGGCAGGGTCGAGCCTGCCGGGCGCTTGAACGCCGGGAAACTCCAGGCGAACTGTTTGACGAGGTTGACGGAGCTGTCGAGGTACGCCTTCATCGGGCCGCGCACGATGGCGCGGACATCGTCGTCGTCCTTGCCCACGAACGTGTGCAGCATCAGCGTCACGACACCGGCGTGCGGGTCGTGGCCCGCGGCGCGGCGCGCTTCACGGTAAATCGCGATCTTTTCGCCCACTTCGGCGAGCGATTGGCCGAGCAGGTGGGTGAGCAGGTTTGCGCCGAGTTCCCCCGCCTGGCGGTAGGTTTCGGGGTTGCCCGCAGTTGTGACCCAGAACGGCAGTTCGGCCTGTACCGGGCGTGGCAACGTCGTGCGTTCGACGTCCTGCCCCATCGGGTTCTTGAATGCCACCGACTCGCCACGCCATAGGCGACGCACGATGTCGATGGACTCAAACATCCGGTTTTTAGCGTCCTTGAACGCTCCTGGATTGAGCACAAAATCGTTGGGTTGCCAGCCGGACGCGAACGAGATGCCGACGCGACCGCCCGAGAGGTTGTCGACGACAGCCCATTCCTCGGCGACGCGGATCGGATGGTGTAGCGGAAGCACCACACTGCCCGCGCGGATCCCGATCTGACGTGTTGTTGCCGCCACCGCCGCGGCCGCGATCGACGGGTTCGGGTAGGGCCCGCCGAAGGCGTGGAAGTGGCGCTCCGGAGTCCAGATCGAGCTGAAACCGTGTTGGTCGCCAAACTGCGCGCCTTCGAGCAGCAACCGGTACTTTTGGGGGCCAGGGCCGTCGTCGTTGCCCCACAGGAACAGCGCGAAATCGAGCTTGCGTTGGCGCGCGCCAAAATGCGCGCGGGACGCGGGATTCGCGCCGGCGCCGGCGCGCGCGCGGTCAAGGAAGACCACCACTTCGAAACCGCGTGCGAGCGTCCAGAGCAGCTCGAGCACGGAGATGTCGAACGAGAGGCTGGTCACGGCCAGCCACACACCCGGGTGGTCTCCGGCGCGCCGCGGGATGCGTTCGTCCATCCCCGCGAAAAAGTTGATCGCCTGCGCGTGCTCGACGAGCACACCCTTCGGGCGCCCGGTCGAGCCCGAGGTGTAGATGGTGTACGCGAGGTCCGCGGGGCCGGTGCGGTCCGCCGGGGGCACCCCGGGCAACGCGGTGAGTTCAGCGGCGTCTGCGTCGAGCCGCACGACGGGGCAACCGACATTGGGCAGCAGGCCGTCGAGCCGCGCCTGCGTGACCAGTGCTTTGGCGCCGCCGTCGCTGAGCATGTACGCGAGGCGCTCGCCCGGGAACGCCGGATCGAGCGGCAAGTACGCGCCGCCGGCGAGCAACACGCCGAGCACCGCAACCGGAAGATCGAGGGAGCGCTCCACACATACGCCGACACGGTCGCCGGGTCCAATGCCCTGCGCACACAAGCGGTGCGCGAGCTGCGCCGCGCGGGCGATGAGTTCGGCGTAGGTCAGTTGGGAGTGTTCGAACACCACCGCCGTGCGATCCGGGTGGCGCGCCGCCGCGGCCGCGATCGCGGCGTGGATCGTCGCGGGCCCGCCGATCGCCTTTGCGGTGCGATTGAAGCGGAAGAGGACGTCTTCGCGCTCCGACGCGGACAACAGGTCGACGTCCCGCAGCGCGGTCTCACCGGCCTGCGACAGCGCTTGCGCGAACGAGCCGAACTGCCGCGCGAGGACCCGGGCTCCACTGCGGTCGATCCGCGCGCCGTCGCCGACCAGCGCGAGTTGTTTGTCGCCGGTTGCAACCACGAGCGTGAGCGCGGCCGTGCGCGCGCTGCTCTCCGCGGGCAGCGCGCTGCGCCATTCGACCGCAACAGGCAAAAGCCCGCCGCGGGCGAGTTCGGGGTTCGCCGTGAGTTCCGGTTGGCGCGCCACAAGGTCGCGCAGGAAGCCCACACCGAGCGTTTTGGCATCCGTGCGCCAGGCTTCCACCGCGGCTTCGAAGTTCGCGTCCGGCGCGATGTCGAGCTCGATCGGGACTTCCCGCGCCACGAGGCCGGCCGCCCGCGCCGTGAGGCTGCGGTGCGAGGCGGCGTCGTGCCAGCCCAGGTGGAGGCGGTGTTTGCCCGCGATGCGCGCCAGCCAAACGGCAAACGCCGCGCTCGCGCGCGCCGCAAAGTCCGCGGCCTCGAGTTCCGCCCAGGTGGCCGGGCACGGGACCTGCGCGAACGCGGGCTCGGTCGCCGGAGCCGCTGCGGTGGAGGTGCCGTCGGTGCGCGGCGGTTCGACGGGCTCGAGTGCGAGCAGGCGCCGCTGGAAAAACAGTTCGCGGCGCGCCAGTTGGCGGCCGAGGTCGGTGAGCTCGGTTTGGGCGGCGGCATCGAGTACGTCAAACACATCGCCGGGGCTGAGGCGACCCATCAGGTCCGCCGGCGCGACGGCGGTCCCCGCGAGGTCCGCGAGCGCCGTGATCGCGAGCGCTCGCTGGCCGCACGCGATCACGAGCCCCGCGGGTCCAACCTCCAGCACTTCGCCGGGAGCGCCGGCGCGCGGCGGATCGAGGTCTCTCGCGGCCCGCACGATCAGCGCCTTGCCCGCGCGCGCGATCTTCGCCGCTGCCACGGGATTGGGATAACGCCCGTGGTCAAGGGCGCGAACCAGGCGCGCGAGGTCCGCCGCGTCTGCACGCCAGTCCAGCAGCCCGAGGGTCGCCGGCCGGTCGGACCGCTTGAAAACCGTGCGGTGGGCGAGGTCCTGGGGCGCGCGCGGTAGGGCAACCCCAAGCGCATCCGCCGCGAGGTGCTCGAGCAGCTCGCCAAAACTATCGATCGCGGCCTCGAAACAGCGTGTGTTGAGGCTCAGCGCCGTTTCGCCGGGTGCGATCTCAAACTGTCGCCGCACGAGCACGTCGCCGGTATCCACGTCCGGCTCGACGAGGTGCCACGCGATGCCGTACTCGCGCTCACCCGCCATCAGCGCCCACACGGGCGCGTTGAGGCCGGCGTAACGCGGCAGGGGACCGTCGTGGAAGTTGATCGCGCCGCGGCGGGGGAGTTCGAGGACCGCGCGCGGCAGCAGCTCGAGATACGTGATCGCGAAGAGCCAGTCGAAGGGCTCCTTGGCGAGCGCGGTGCGCCAGTCGGATTCGAGCCCATGGACAAGGATGCCCTTCGACGCGGCCCAGGTCGCGATGCGCGGGGTCGAGCTGACGACGGACACGAGCGCGTGTCCCGCCGCGAGCAGCAGTTCGCCGCACTCCACGAGGAGCGAATCGGAGCCGATCAGATGGGAGCGCTGGCGTTCGTGACCCATGGCGGGCGGGCGGGGGAGCTGGGGAGACTAGAAAGATCTTCGGGCCGTTACGGCAGCCGGGGGGGGCGGCCTGTACGGGGTGCCCGCGCGAGCCCTCGGGTGGTGCCAGGCCAGGGACCGGCCGTCCACCTCCCACGGTGAACGGTGGCCCGGCCCCCGCGGCGGGGCGGGCCGGGAACGCCAAACTTGCCCCGCGCACCACGCGGACGGGCGAAGCGGCGATCGGGCGGGCGGGCCAGCGGGCGGGCGGGCGCACGAGGATACGCCGCGGCGCGGTCAGCCGCCAAAGGTCCCGCGAGTGCAAACGGGGCTCGGCACCCGGCGGCGACGGTCCGTGTCAGCTCGCCGCGAGCGGCAGGCTGCGCCGGCGCATGCCATCGAGAGCCGCAAGGGCGGCCGCCAGGGCCGGCGCCACCGGCGGCACCGCGACCTCGCCGATTCCACCCGGTGCGTCGCCGCTCGGGGCGATCAGGACGTCTACGGCGGGCGCGTCGGGGATGCGCAGCAGGCGGTAGGAGGCAAGATCGGCGCTTGCGACCGCTCCGGCTTCGAACTCGACGCGCTCGCCCAGCGCCGCGGACAGGCCAAAGATCACCCCACCCTCGATTTGGGCGCGCACCAGGTCGGGATGCACCACGCGCCCGCAGTCGACACCGGCGACGATCCGGCGCACCCGGGGTCGTCCGTTTTCCAACCGCGCTTCCACCACGAGGGCCACGTGGCTCCCGAACGACGTGTGGAACGCGATGCCGCGGCCCACACCCGCGGGCGGGCTGTCCGACCACCCGGCGCGCAGGGCCACCGCTTCCAAAAGCGCGCGCTCCCGCGGCCGATCGCGCAGCAACTCTTGACGGTAGGCAAAACTGTCGAGGCCTGCGTGCGCGGCCAGCTCGTCGACGAAGCTTTCGACCGCGAAGGCGTTGTGGGAGTGCCCGACCGAGCGCCAAAACCCAACACGCACAGGGAGCTCGGCGGGCACCCACAGCACGCGCCGCGCGCCGAGCGCGTAGGGCAGATCGATCGCCCCTTCGGCCGCGGTCGGGTCCACGGGGCGGTCGAGGGGCACGCGCTGGGCCACGATCGACTGTGTGGCAAACCGGTGTCGCCACGCGACGGGATAACCGTCTGTGCCCAGCGCGGCTTCGAGCACGTGGTGCGCTCCCGGCCGGTGGAAATCAAAGCGTAGATCGTCCGTGCGATCCCAGATCACCTGTACCGGGCGATCGAGGCGGGCGGCAAGGTCCGCCGCTTCCTCCACGAAGTCGTTTTCCGCGCGGCGACCAAAACCGCCCCCCAGATAGGAAACGTGGACGTCCACGCGGGATTCGGGCACATCCGCCGCGCGCGCGGCGGCCGACGCGGCTCCGTGCGGGTTTTGGACCGGAGCCCAGATTTCGAGGCGGCCCGCCACGCGACGCGCGCTCGCATTCATCGGCTCGAGCGTCGCGTGGGCGAGGAATGGCAGTGTGTACTCCGCGCGGTGCACCGCGGCTGCGCTCTTGAACGCGAGGTCCACGTCGCCGCTCGCCTCCGCGGGAACGTCGGGTGCGGCCGCGTCCCGGGCGAGCTCTGCCAAGCGCGCGGCAAAGCCGACGTGACCGCCGTTCGCCCCGTCGGGCCGGTCGGAATCGTCCCATTGGACCGCAAGGGCGTCCCGACCCCTGAGCGCGGCCCACGTCGATTCGGCGACCACCGCCACGCCCGAGGGGACGTCGATCACTTCGCGCACGCCGGGCACCGCCAGTGCGGCCGCGCGGTCGGACGTGCGCACGCGGCCCCGCGTGAACGGGTGGGTGTAGAGCGGGCCCACGTGCGGGCAACGCGCGATCGCTGCGAAGCACATTCCCGCCCAGCGCACGTCGGCGCCAAACCGCGCGCTGCCGTCGATTTTGGCGGCGAGGTCGGCACGTGCCGGGCTCGTGCCGATGAGTTCCCCCGCTCGCCCGGTCGCCGTTTCAGGGCCGGGCGGGCGGGCGCCGGGCGCGAGGACCGTGGGAGCGCTCGGCGCCGCTCGAAGTGCGGCGGCGGCTGCGAGAGAGCCATACGGAATCCGCCGTCCGGTGCTCACGTGCACGATCGCCCCGGCTTCGGCGCGGCAATCCTCCGGGCGCGCATCGAAGACCTCCGCCGCGGTGTGTTCGAGCATCTCCCGTACCGCGGCGCCCGCCCGCGCGAGGTTATCCCAGCTCTCGCGCACGCTTGTCGACGAAAACGTGCCCTGCCAGCCGAAGCGCGACAGGTCCGTAGGAGCCTGACGCACCCCGACGTCCTCCCAGCGGCACGCCAGTTGGTCCGCCGCGATCTGCGCGAGCGCGGTGTGAACACCTTGACCCATTTCGCTCTTCGCAACCCAGATTGTCACTTGGCCACTTGGCGCCACCTGGATCCACGCGTTCGGTCGCAGGGCGCCGTCCTCCGCGGGTGGCAGAGCGCCGCGGCGACCCAAGCGGAAACCGACCCACAGTCCCACGGCGCCGGACGCCGCGGCAGCCGCCGCCGCGCCGACGACCGCGCGGCGCGTCAGCATCCGGCCCGCGGCCTTGCGGCTCGGGTTCGACCCGTCGTTCGGCACATCACTCGATCTGTCCATGGGCTCGGAGCGCCAGGGCGCGCGCGCAAAGGTAGCATCCGGCCCTCCCGTGCGCGCTCGCTTCCAAGGCCCAAGCTTGAATCCTCCCACCAAATCCAAACCCGCGGCCCCATCGAACCTGGGCCGGCGCACACGCCGCAGTTCGATCGCCACGCTCGGCGGTTACGGCCTCGCGAACGTGCTGCGCCTTGGCAGCAACGTTCTGCTCGCGCAGATGCTGATCCCCGAGGCCTTTGGCCTCATGCAGCAGGTGACCGTGTTCCTGATTGCGCTGGCGATGTTCAGCGATGTGGGAGCGGGGCCCTCGATCGTCCACAGCCGACGGGGCGACGATCCTGCATTCCTCGACACGGCGTTCACGATCCAGGCGCTGCGCGGTCTGGCGCTGTGGGTGGTTTCGTTCCTAGCGGCACCCTATTACGCGCGGCTCTACGAACAGCCGCAGCTCGCCCAGTTCATCCCCGTTGCGGCTCTGACGGCGGTGCTCGCGGGCTTCAACTCGACGCGCATCTACACCGCGGAGCGTAACGTCGCCGTCGCGCGCAAGGTGGCGTGCGAACTTGCGGCGCAGACCGTTGCGGTCGCTGTGATGCTGACCTGGGCCTACTTCGAGCGTTCCGTCTGGGCGTTTGTCGCGGGCGGCATCGCGCAGAGCGCAACGGTCGTGGTCCTCAGCCACAGCGTGTTGCCCGGGCATCCCAATCGCCTGCGCATCGAACGCGCCGCGCTCGGCGAAGTCCTCGTGTTCGGTCGTTGGATCTTCCTGTCCACCGTGCTGACGTTTTTTGCGATGCAGATGGACAAGCTGCTGCTCGGGCGGCTTGAAGCGATCGACGCGTTCGGCGTTTACGCGGTCGCGTTTGGCCTCGCGAGCATGCCGCAGACCATCGGCGGCATGCTGACGGGAACGGTGCTTTATCCCGTGCTAGCCGAGCACGCGCGCCATTCCCGTGCGCAATTCGCGCTGCACTTCGCGCGCGCCAGGTCGCTCTTGCTCGACGCGTCGAGTTTTGCGCTGATCGGCGTCGTCCTCCTTGCGCCGCCGTTTTTTACCACGTTCTACAAACCCGAATACCACGCGGCGACGTGGATCGCGCCGCTGCTCGTCCTGCCGCTGTGGTTCACGCTGTTGCAGATCACGGCCGACCGCGCGTGCCTCGCGCTGGGTCAGCCGCGCGTGCTTGCGCTCAGCAATTTGGCGAGCCTGATCCTCAAAGCCACAGGGTCTCTCGTTGGCTTCGAGATCGGCGGCCTGTTCGGTTTCATCGTCGGTTTGACCGCGGGCACCGTCGGCGGCCACGCCGTGGTGCAGCGCGCGCTCTCCAACGAAGGCCTGTCGATCGTGCGCCAGGACCTGCGCTCGACGACGCGGCTCGCCGCCATTGTGCTCCCCACTGCGCTGTTGCCCTACGCGCTCGGCGGCGAACTGACCGGTGGCAGTGCGCTGCTCGCGGGCAACGCGCGCACGATCTTTGAGGTGGTTCTCGCGCTCGCGGTCCTGACGCCGCTCGGGCTGCGCCTGCGGACGCAATTGACGGGCCTGCGCCGCGATTGACGCAGGCCCGCCCGTTGACGCCTTTTCAGCTCCCGAGGATCAGCATCAGGCCTTGCGAGAGCACCGGGTTCGACTTTCCGATGTCGTAGGTGAAGGCCTGGGTGAACACGGGAACCAGGTAGAGCGACGGCTCGAGCGGAATCGAGAGCGTGAAGATCGGCGGGGAGGTCGAGTTCTGCCACGCGCTTCCGGGGGTGATCGCAAGCAGGCTTGCGCCGATGTCGAGCAGCAACTCGCCGGGCAAGGTCGGAAGGCTGCCGAAGGTCGGCAGCAGCGTGCCGCAGGGGAAACCCGAGTCCGGGCTGCCGGCGATCATGAAGGCCGTCGGCGAGCCCGGCGTGAAACCGCCGGGAGGCGCCCCGAGGGCGAGGAAAACCTTTTTGCCGAGGTCCGGTGAGCCGCCGTTGACGCTCAGCGTGCCGGGTGCGTTGACGCCGCAGCCATAGGGCACGGCCGCGCCGGGGACGCCTTGTGCACGCTGGTCGATGCGCAGGATCCGGTTTTGGAAGGTGTCGAGGATGTAGAGCTCGCCGCGGCCGTCCTGGGCGAACGACGTGGTGTTGCCAAGACCCGCCGAGGCGATGTCGGCGCTGTGCTCGATCAGGTCCTTCGAGCCGTTGGGGAGGCGGCGCACCGACCACAGCTTGTTGGTGCAAAAGTCGGCGAAGAAGTAACGCCCGGCGAGCAGCGGCATATCGCTGCCGCGGTAGACGTAACCCCCGGTGATCGAGCACCCAATGAATTGACTGAAGTCCGGCGAGCCGTGTCCGTACTCGTGGAAGGGCAGCGTGGCGGTGGTGAGCGGGCAGGGGCACGGGCTGTAGCCGGTGCACAGCGACCCTTCCATGCAGCGCCAACCGAAGTTCAAACCGCCCGGGTGGTTCACGGGCTGGAAGTTGATTTCCTCGCGCGTGAATTGGCCGACGTCGGAGATCCACAGGTCGCCGATTTCCCGGTCGAAGCTGAAGCGCCAGGGGTTGCGCAGGCCGTAGTGCCAAATCAGGGGCTGCGCGCCCGGCGTGGAGAGGAACGGGTTGTTTGACGGAACGTGGGGAGCGGGTTTGTCGACGTCGAGGCGCAGGATCTTGCCGAGCAGCGAGTCCAAGCGCTGGGCGTTGTTGGGCATGTCGCCCTGGAACGAAAAACCGCCGTCGCCGAGGCTGACGTACAGCATCCCGTCCGGTCCAAACTCGATGCAGCCACCGTTGTGCGAATCGGAGGGCTGCGTGAGCGGCCCGAAGATGACGCGCTTCGTCGACACGTCCGCGACGTTGGGATTCGAGGTCGAGGCGCGGTACTCCGCCACGATCGATGCGCCGACGTTGTTGGTGTAGCTGATGTACACCTTGCGGTTGGACGCAAACGCAGGGTGGAACGCCAGGTCGAAGAGGCCGCGCTCACCTCCGATCGATAGCTCCGAAGAGATGTTGAGGAACGGCTGGGGGAGCACCTGCCCGTTGACCACCACCTTCACTCGCCCGGTGTGGACCTCGGCGATGAACAGTCGGTTGGTCTCGCCCGGGGGCGCTTCCATGGCGACCGGGGTGACGAGGCCGTCGGCCGCGCCGAGGAAAGGCTCCAGCTCGACGAATTGAGCGGGAGCAGACGGGCTGAGTGCGCCAACTGCCACGAGTGCGGCAGCCAGGGCGGCGGCGAGGGGGGAGCGGGACTGGGGCATGGGAAGCTTGAAAAGGGGGGAATCCGGTCCCATACCTTGGAAGGTCGGGATATTCGGCCAGGAAAGCATACCCGCACCGGGTAGGAACTCCGCGCGCGCCACGCGGCGCCTATCCGCTCGCGCGCTCCAGGGTTCGCTCGCCGGACAATCCGGGACGAGGGACTTACTCAAATCCGGCGAGTTACGGGTTTTCCTGATCCCGCTCGGTCCGCCTCCACGTTGCTCCCCCGCGCGCCGTTGCCAGAGTCGCAGGCATGCGTGCGAGCTTGCCCAGGACATATATCGGAGCCGCCGCGAGGGCCCAAAGGTCCCGCCGCCGGGCGCCCCCGAGGACCCACGCGAAAAGGACGTGGACCGCAAGGACGGCGAGGAATCCCGCGGCGATCCCCCGACCGAGTGCCGGACCGAAGACGAGCGCGGGCAGCACCAAGAGGACGTGCAGGCCCAACGGCAACAGCATCAGGTCCAGGACGGGTTCGATGAGCCGCGGGTGGCGCAGCACCTTGGGCAACAGCCCCGGCAAGCGTGTGGCGGCCATGCGCAAGCGTCCACCTTCCCACCGCGTGCGTTGGGTGTGTGTGCCGCGCGCCGTGGTGGGGAGTGGCGCTTCGACACGTGCGTCCTCGAGGAACTCGACACACACGCCACGTTCCACGAGTTCGAGGTGGTATTCGAGGTCCTCGACGATCGAGAGCGCACCAAACGACCGCGCGGCGAGCACATCGCGCCGCAGCGCAAACCCGTTCCCGAACAGGCCCGCGGACAAACCGAGTCGGGAACGGCCGCGGGGTCGAATGCCGTTGAAGCCGAGGAACGCGAGGCGTGCGAGCCTGCGGCCAGCGGGTGCGTCCGGCTCTTCGCTCGCGTCGTAACGCGCTTGGACGGCCTGGGCTCCGGTGGAAAACGCCCCGTGGACTGCCAGCAGCAGATTCGCGCTGACGCGGCTGTCAGCGTCGATGATCAGCACCGCGTCGACTCCGCGCTTTAGCACGTCTTCGAACCCCAATCCGAGGGCGTAACCCTTGCCACGCCGCGTCGTGTCCGTGCGTTCCAACACGCGGGCACCCGCGGCTCGGGCGCGCTCCGCGGTCCCATCGGTGCAGTTGTCCGCAACCACGACGAGGTCGACTTCGCAGGCGGGCGCTGCCGCGGCGCGCAAACTGGCGACGCAATCTGCGATGCCGGCTTCCTCGTTGTGCGCGGGCACGACGATCGCGAGGCGGCGCGGAGCGTCGATCGCTTCGCCGGAGCCATTCGCCGCGTGTCCTTTCACCCCGCGGCGCGGCGCGAGGGCCGCCAACGTCAGCAGCGCAAGTTCAACGGCGCCCGGTAACGCAGCGAGAGCGAAGCCGAGGCTAACCCCCTGCAGAACGCCGCTCACCGGCCGTTCGCCGCCATGGCGCGCTCAAGATGTCCGGTGAGTTTGCGCGCTTCGCCGTCGATGTCGTGCTCGGCCACAACCTGAGCGCGGCCACGCTCCGCGAGTTCCGCCAGCTCGCCGTCATTAGCCTGGAGCGCCGCGCGCAGCGCGTCCACCAGGTGGTCCACGGAACCCGCGGGCACGACCCAACCGCTGCGGCCCGGCACCACCAACTCGGGAATTCCCGCGATGAACGTGCTGACCACCGCGCGGCGCAGCGCGTAGGACTCCATGAACACGACCGGCAGCCCTTCGTCGAAGCTCGGCAGCACCATCAGCCGCGCCGCGAGGATTTCGCGCCGCACGCCGGCGCCGTCGAGCCACCCTAAAAACCGCACCCGATCGCCGAGGCCCAGCTCGGCCGCGCGGCGGCGCACGTCGGCTTCGAGCGCGCCGCCACCGACCAACGCGAGCTCGAAACCGTGGCCTTGGGCCATCAGCCGTGCGAGCGCGTCCAAAAGCACAAAATGGCCTTTTACCGGGTCGAGCCGCGCGACACACACGAGGCGCCGGACGTCGGGCAGCGGCGTGGCGGGATGGTCGAGGAACGAACGGTCGATCCCGCAGTGCACGAGGTGGATGCGCGGCCAGTGCACCGGATCCGACCAGCGCATCAACGTGCTGCGGCCGTGGTGGCTGATCGCGACCGCAAATGCCGCGCCGTGGATCTTCGCGCGCAGCGCCTCGAAGGCCGGAAACTCGAAGATCTCCGGTCCGTGGAACGTGAAGCTGTAGGGCGGGCCGCCGAGCGCGTGAGTGAGCAGTGCCACGGTCGCGGAGTTCGACGCAAAGTGCGCATGCAGGTGGCGGGATCCGCGCGCGCGGAGTTCGCGCAGGAGCAGGCACGCCTCCGCGAGGTACACGAAGTGGACGGCGAGGCCGCGCGGTGAACGCCAGCCCTGGCGGAACGCAAGCGCGAACGCGCGCGCGAAACGGCGCGGATCGCGCAGCCCGGTGGAAAGGACCGCGCCCGCCAAACCGAGCGGCCCTTGCTCTAGCAGAAAGTGTGTGCGCTGCGCTTCGACGCGGTCGTCGGGATCGACCAATTCCTCACGCACGCGGCGAACGCTGAAGCGCTCGATCCTGAAACCCTTGGCTTCGAGCGCGCGGATTTCGCGCCGGATCCACGCGTGGCTCGTTTTGGGGTACTGGTTGACGAGGTACGCGATCGATCCGCGCGCGGGCGGCGCGCTTTCATCGACTTCGGGCCGGCTCGTCGTCGGTTTCATGGTGCGCGCGCGCCCCTTGCTGCGGGCGCCGATGCACCCTTGTACTCGATCAACGCGGAGCGCCGACCGAAGAGCCGCCCCGCGGCGTAGCGCAGTACACCTTGAGCCTCCGGCCATTTGCCGATGGCGCAGGCGATTCCGAACAGCAGCGCGGCCCGCGGTGCGGCGCCCCGCGCGCGGCGGTGCGCGCGCACGCGCAATGCGAGCCGCAAAAGCGCCAGGGCCAGCAACAGGGGAGCGACCGCCAGTCCGACCGGTCCGAACGCTGCGGCCGCGAAGACTCCCACGGCCAGCGCAGCTAGCGGCGCGAGAATGGCCCAGAAGAGGGCACTCTCGGCGATCCGCGCTAGACCGCGAACACCGCGGCGGCCGTGCAGACTCCACAGCTCCGCGGCGGCGTGGCCGCTGCGCACCGTCCGCCGCCACCACTGGCCGAACGCCGTCATGGCCGCGTCGTGTCGCGTCATCGGAGCGTCGATGCGCAGCACCCACCCGCCCGCCGCGCGCAGGCGATGGCACAGCTCGGGCTCCTCGCCCGCGATCAGGTCCTCGCGAAATCCTCCCACTGCGGCGAAGGCCGCGCGGCGGTAGAGCGCATCGCCGCCGCACGCTTCCGCGTCGCCGATGGGTGTGTCCCACTCAAGGTCGCACAGGAGGTTGTAGACCGAGGCCTCGGGATAGCGTTCCTTGCGCCGACCGCAAACCACCGCCGCAGCGGGGTTTTTGCGCAGCGCAGCGAGCGCGGACGCGATCCAGCCGTCCTCCAGTTCGCAATCGCCATCGACGAATTGGACGAGTTCGAGATCCGGCCGCAGCGCGACGAGCTGCGCAAACCCCGCGTTGCGCGCCCGCGCGGCCGTGAACGGCGTTCCAAGGTCGAGTTCCACGACGCAAGCACCGCGCGCCCGGGCGGTTTCTCGACTGCCATCCTGCGAACCGGAATCCACGTATACGGTTGCGAGCCCCGCGCGGCGCAGGGACTCGAGGCATCGCAGGAGGCGTTCGCCCTCGTTGCGGCCGATGGCCACCGCTCCCAGCGCGGGCATCCTCGGGGTTTCGTTGGAGGGCAGCATGGGGGGGCGTCCGGGTAGTCTAGGCGTGCCACCCCGCCGCCGTGTCCCGGGCGGCTCCCCCGGCTCCCCGTGACGGTCCTCCCCGAGCGCGCTCGCGTGCGCATCCTCAACATCGACGTCGACGACACCACGTCGGCGGCCCTGCTCGAAACCCTCGTGCGGGGTGTGGTGGTCACGCCGAACGTCGACCACCTGATGAAGCTCCAAAAGGACGCGCGTTTCCTCGCTGCGTACCGGGCCGCGGACTATCGACTGTGCGACAGCCGCATCGTCCAACTCGCCTCGGGGTGGGTCGCCCCGCGTCCGATCCGCGAACAGATCGCGGGATCCGACTTCTTTCCTGCCTTTTGCCGCCACCACGGCCGCGCGGACTCGGATGTGCGCATCTTCCTCTTGGGTGGGAGCACGGGGGAAGCGGTGGAGCGCGCCCGGCTCGCACTTAACCGCGACACCGCGCGGGAGGTCGTCGTCGGGGGGTACTCACCGCCCTTTGGGTTCGAACGCGACCCCGAAGAATGCCAGCGGATCCACCAGCGCATCCAAACGAGTGGCGCCAATACGCTGGCGGTGGGAGTGGGAGCGCCCAAGCAGGAGCTTTGGATCGCCGCGAACCGCGCGCCTTTGCCCGCGATCCGGCTGTTCTTTGCGGTCGGGGCAACGATCGACTTCGTGGGTGGTGATGCCCGGCGCGCTCCGAAATGGCTGACGCGGATCGGGCTCGAATGGGCCCACCGGCTGCTCCAGGAGCCGCGCCGGATGGCCAAGCGTTACCTCGTCGATGACCTCCCCTTCTTCTGGCTGATTCTCCAGCAACGCCGCGGGCGCTACCGCGACCCCTTCGCAGGCATTTGAGCCTGTGCCGACTTTTTCCCGAGGTTGGCTCCAACGCCGCAAGGCGCTGGGCCAAAAGGCATCTGAGACCTACTTCGCTTAGGCCGTGCCGACTTTTTCCCGAGGTTTCAGCCTTGGACCCGCGCGCCGCGAGGGCGCTACCAGGGCGTGGTGCCGTGTCAACGCGTGGCGCACGAAGTCGCGTAGGAACCGCGCGGGCCGCGCGCGCGGCCGGCGACGCAACGCAGCCAGAACTCCGCCGAGGCCGTCCCCAACCACCACAAGCGTGTCGAGGAGCATTGAGGCGACGATGCCAACGTGGCGCCCGAAGTAACGCTGTCGGGACGCGTACCAGTAGGCGGGCCGGCGCTGGGACGCGTCTTCGACCGCGGTGACGCCCGTGGTTTTGCCTACGTGGTGCACGACGCAGCTTTGAGGTACGTGCCAGCACTCGAATCCGGCGCTGCGCGCGCGGCGGATGAAGTCGAGCTCCTCGAAGTACAGGAAGTAACCTTCGTCCATCGGGCCGACGGCGTCGAACACCGCCCGACGAACCAGCATGCATGCCCCCGAAACCCAACCGGTTCGCACGGGTTGGTCGCTGGGCGCGGCGACGGTCGAGCCGAACCAGCGCCCGAGTGGCCCGAACTGCACGACCTGCTGGAACTCGGTTGCAAAACCCAGGTCGTTAAAACTCGCAGCCTGGGGCCGCCCATCCGCGTGTTCGAGCCGCGCGCCCGCGATCCCGACGTTTGGATGGCCAGCGAGGAACCCGGTCAGCTCCACCAGGCTCCCCGGCCGCACTTGCGTATCAGGATTCAGCAAGAGCACGGCGTCGTTCGCCACCCCGGCAGCATCCTGCGGACGCTCGGCGAACCACATTTCGATGGCGACGTTGTTGCCGTACGAAAAACCGCCGTTTTGGGCGGCTTCGACGATTCGGATCGGCGCCGCGGGGAAGTGCACCCGGCGGAACGCATCCAAGCGCTCGGGTGAACCATCACCCGATGCGTTGTCGACGACGATGGCTTCGGCGTCCGGACCTAGCCGCACCATCTCGGGCGCGAGAGCCGTCAAGCAAAGCTCGGTCCAGGCTGCCGAGCGGTAGTTGACGACGACGATGAGCAGGGCCATAGGGCCGGCGATTGTAGGGCACCGGCCCGACTCGTCACCACCAGGCGGGTGTCGTGGCCACGAAAGTGGTCATCGCCGAGTATTTCGGCGCGATCGACTTGTCGGAGTTGAGATGCTCGAGCGAACCCCACGAGCCCCACTTGGAGTAGGTCGCCACGCTGTTGTAGTGGAAGAAAGCCTGTCCGCCGGCGTTCTTCCAACCCTCGAAATAGTCGAGGTAAATGTCGCCCATGCGCGGATCGCGATTGGCCGCGAGGAACTTCGCGGTCAGCGCTTGGTTGTTCTCGGAGCCAAAGTAACCGGTCAGGTGTTGACCACCTTCGTACGCGGTCAGGATCAGACCCCGTGCCGTGGTCGACGCTGCATTCGATGCCACGTGCACCAACTGCGATTCCATGTTGGTTTGGCAGGCGTCGAGCAGCTGCTCGACCGTGAGCGCCGCCGTCTGGTTCTGCTGGGCCGGGTCACCCAGGCTGCCGCCGAAGTAGGGCGCCGTGGCGTACGCGTCGGCTTTTTCGTAGGCCTTCTGCCAATCCATGATCACCTGGCCGGTCCAGGGGTTCACGTTCTGGCCTGCCAGCGTGCGCACGAGGCGCGAGCTTTGGTTGCCGAACACACCCTTCCAGATCTCCATCACCTGGACGGCGCGTTGGCTGTAGTAACGCAGTTGGGCTTCGAACGGCGTGTTGGCCAGGTTGAGGGCGACTCCGAGCGCCTGTGACCATTGGGCCTGCTGGAACATCGGATTCCACACCTCGTTCGAGAACTCAACGTAGACCTTGAGGTTGGGGTCGAGATTGTCGCGCACGTAGGTCGCAAACTGCGCGACGTAATCGTCCGTCGCAAGGTGCGGGATGCAAAACCATCCGTCCTTCTGCGCATCGTTCAAGAGCCGCACCATGTATTCCAGGGCAGCACCGCGTTCGGTCGCCTGTGTGAAATGGCTCGTGGTGGCGCTGTCGCTCCATTCGGCGACCGGCGAGTTGTTGATGCGCTGCCAATCCATGAAACGGAGACCCGCAAACGGCTCGAGCATTTCGAGGAACGCCGGGTTCCACATCTCTTGGATGTGGGTTTGCTCGTGGCCCGGCATCACGAAGCGAATGTTGCGCACCGGATCGGCGGGATCGGTTGCGATCAGCTTTAACAGAATGCCGCCATTCGACGGGTTCACGTTGACCAGAATGCGGCCCGGCGAGACTTCTATGATCGAAGCGTCGAACGACGTCGCAAACGTGCCCTTGCCGTCGAACAGGAGCGTGTACACACCCGCCGGATAGTTGCCAGCGAGGTCGCGGGCGAGCAGCAGCGCGGCCGCCTGGTTGGGGGCCAGCGACGTGATCCAGCCGTCCGCATCCTTAGCGATAGCGGCGCCGGTGTTCCACGCACCTCCGACGACTTCCTGAGGAAGCCATTTGTCGGCGGTCTTCACGAGGTCGACGAAGGGCAGCTCGGAGGAGTAGTACGTGATCTCCGCGAGATTGATCGAAAGCGGGGATTCACTCCCCTTGGCGACCTGGATCGGAAGCGACTGGTCGCCGTCACCGTTCGTCGTGTTGACCACCTCGATCGTGCCTTGCAACAGTCCCGCCGGGAGGCTGGACGCTTGGGCCGACAACACCGTCACCGCGAGTGTGGCTTGCCCACCAGGCGCCAGGGTGCCGCCGTTGCTGGACAGGCCGATCCAGGGTGCACTGGAGCTCGCGCTCCACACGAGCGGCGCGCCCCCCGTGTTCGACAGGGTGTACTGCTTGAGCGACGGCACGGCCGGACCGTTGCTGTTGAGCGAGAAGTACGCGGTTTCGAGCGGCCATGTTTCGAGTTCCGCCGACGCCGCGTCGAGTTGAAGCCCCACCGGCAGGGTCTTCGACCCCACGCCGTTGGTGGTGTTGACGATCGCGAGGTTCGCGTTGAACGACCCCGCGGCCAGGGTTTGTGCGCTGTTGTTGGGGGCGACGGTGATGGACGTCGCAGCGCCCGCGGCAAGCGTGCCCGAACCCGGGCTCACCGTCATCCAGTTGGCGTTGATCCCCGCGGTCCATGTCAGCGTGGAACCGCCGGTGTTGCGTAGCGTCACACCCTGGGCCGACGGCAGCCCCGCGCCGACTTGGCCCGCGAAGCTCAAGTTGTTTGTAGGGACCAAAAGGGCCGCCGGCAGGGCATCCACCGACACCTGGACCGGAAGGGAGATGGCCTGTCCCGCGCTCGCGTTCGAGAAGAGAATCTCGCCGTTGTGGAGTCCGACATTGAACCCCGCCGCCGCGACCGGGTCGATGCGCACGAAGATCGAAGCTTGGGCGCCGGGCGCGAGGACCCCGCCCGTGGGCGCGTCGATGCTCAACCAACCGGGGCTCGCGCTGACCGCGTACTCCGCATTCACCTCGCCGATGTTGCGCACAACGTAGGTCTTTGAAAGCGGTGCAAAAGGACCGCCGACCGGACCGTTCGCGAGATAGGCCTGGATCGGCTCCAGGGTGAGCAGCGGCGCGGAGGTCGCCGTCCAAACCAGCCGAACCGTGCGCTGCGTGTCGCCGCCACCGATCGGATCGTCGAACAGGATCGCCGTTTCGTGGACCCCGGGCGCGAGTCCCGCGAGGCCGGAAACGTCGAGCGAAACGAGCACTGGCGCCTCTGCGCCTGCGGCCAATGTGCCGCCGGTCTGCGAGAGGGCGACCCACGGTGCGTCGACGGACGCGCTCCACTGCAATGCCGCGCCGCCGGGGTTCGACAGCGTTAGCTCGAAGGGGCCACCCAGGAGGATTGACCCCCCCTCGGCGCTGAACTCGATGACGTTATCGGGATCGACGACCAGCGGAGCCGCAGCCCCGATCCCGCCGCCGGAGGGATCGTCGAGGGACGTCTCCGTCGTGCCAGCGCTGCATGCCGCGAGCACCACGGCCGACGCGAGAGCCGCCGTCCACTTCGCAAACCCTTCGATCGAACCTTGCCACAGGCTCGGCCCGTGCATCAACGATTTTGCTGCCATCCGACTTCTCCCTGGTGTCCTGCCGTGGCGCGCCAGGAACACCGGGTTTCGCCTGCCGTAGCGAAACGCCGTCCCCGAGCCGCGCAGGTGTCGGTTGCCTCTCCCCGAGTTCCGACCCCTTGCGGACGCTATCGATTGCCGCCGACGCGCATCTTGAGCCTGGCGCAGGTGCCGTGGCGAGCGTGAAATCCTTTCCGCAGCGCAATCTGCCGCCGCGCAGCGGGTCGCAGCGTCTTTCAGCCGGCATCGGGGCTCCGCCGCCCGTGGATCCCGGCATCGGGGCTCCGCCGCCTGTGGATCCCGGCGTCGGGGCTCCGACGCCTGTGGATCAACGCGCAGCGGATCAGTACGCGCCGCGGCCGGTCACGATCGCAGTGGCCGTCTTAGCGATCAGCGCGAGGTCGCGCTTCAGCGTCCGGCTGCGCGCGTAGCGCAGGTCCATGCGCATCCAGTCCTCGAAGCTGACGTCGCTGCGGCCGCTCACCTGCCAGATGCAGGTCAAGCCACCGGTCAGCTCGAGGCGCCGGCGCTGCCAGGCTAGGTAGCCGGGCAGCTCGTTCAGCGTCGGCGGGCGCGGACCGACGAGGCTCATGTCCCCGCGCAGCACGTTGTAGATCTGCGGGAGCTCGTCGAGGCTCCACCTGCGGATGAAACCACCCACGCGGGTGACGCGCGGGTCGTTCTTGATCTTGAAGATCGGCCCGTCCTTCTCGTTCATGGCCTCCAACTCGGCGCGCATGGCCTCTGCGTTGGGGTGCATCGAGCGGAACTTGTAGAAGGTGAACGGGCGTCCACCCGCGCCTGCGCGCTGCTGACGGAAAATGATCGGGCCCTTCGAGTCGAGCTTGATCACCACGGCGATCAGCGCAAACACCGGCGCGAGCGCGGTGAGGGCAAAGGCGGAGGCCGCGATGTCCATCGCACGCTTCCAAACGGGCAGGGGCTCGATCAGGTACGGACGCAGGTCGTCTACGGGGCGCGCGGATGCACTCACTCGGATCGCGTCGAGCTCGCGGGAGCTCGCCTGCGAGTCCATGTGGGGCGCGGTGCGGATTGCTCCGTCCCGGTCGATGCGCAGTCCGTTGAGCGTCTTGACGTCGAGGAACGCCGTGTCTTTCAGGGAGCGCTGACCCCCGGCGGAGGCGGAGGGTGCACTCCGGGGGCGGGCGGGTGTGCTGCGCATCGTGCGGGCGCGTGTGGCGGTGGACTCGGCGCGCTGGTCGGTGCCCGTGCCATCGCCGTTCGAGTTTCCGTCGAGCTCCGCGGCAGCGGCACCCGGCGACCATTCATGGCCGCTGAGGGAATCACCAACGGGCTGCTGCGACTCGGCCTCCGCTGCTGCGCCGACCGTCCCCGTCGCTGCGGGCGCGGAAGCAGGCGCGGCCGCTGCGCGGTTCGCGGGCGGATCGCACGGGTACGCGTAGACCTTGCAGTCGTACTTGAGGCCCAACTCGGCTAGGCGGTGGAGCACCGACTCCGCGACGACCCACGCGCCCTGTCCGTCGGTGGCGGGCAAGAGGGCCGCCAAGTGGTCCGAGTTCAACCGGCCGATGACGTCCGCCGTCCGCAGGCGCTCTCGCAGCAGGCTGACGAGCTGCGGGAGCGAGCGGGGCTCCTGATCGCCCGACGGCACGAACGCAATCAGCGAGAACGGCCGCTGGCGGCGGTCCACGAGGGAGCGCTCGCGCAGGAACGCCTGCTGGAACTCGGTCGTCGAGAGCACTCCCGGCAGACGCACGCCCGGGAACAGGCGGGCGAACCAGGTGGGGCGGAGGAAGTGCGGGGAGCGCGACATGGGAGCGGGCGACCCAAGGAGGAGGGCCGGGGTTCGAGTTGGGGTCCGGGGGCGAATTCCGCCTTTAGCGGCGGAAAAGTTTAGCGCGGGTCCTGGCCTTGCCAAGGGAATCTTGTCGCCGCTGTGACACGGCGGTGTTGCGCCTGACTTCCTAGCCAAGAACGATCGAACCTCAACCGGATCCTTCTAGAGTTTTCGCCCCTACAGGTTGAGCGGGGGGTAGCGGAGCACGTGGGGGCGCCTGGGGCCCCCGTGGGGCGCCCGCGCGCCACCCAATACGCCGTTAAGCACGTCAGCGGCCGCCAGGTAGGATCGGAAAACTGTCGAACCTACCGCACTTCAGCGATGATCTTACCGGGATCGTACCCTAACGACGGCCCGAGCCACCGTTCGGTTTCCTCTAGGTCCATGCCCCGACGCCGGGCGTAGTCCTCGACCTGATCGCGGCCGATCCGACCCACTGCGAAGTACCGCGCCTTGGGGTGGGCAAAATAGAGCCCGCTGACGCTGGCCGCGGGGGTCATGGCAAGACTCGACGTTAGGTCCATGCCGATGGAGCGCGCCCCGAGGATCTGAAACAGCTCCGCTTTGGGGGTGTGGTCCGGACACGCGGGGTAACCAAACGCCGGGCGGATGCCGCGGTACTCCTCGTCAACGAGATGGTCGTTGGAAAGCCGCACCGTTTCGCCGTGGCCCCATTCGCGCCGCACGCGCTCGTGGAGCATCTCGGCGAACGCTTCGGCGAGTCGATCGGCCAGCGCCTTCACCAGGATGGAGTCGTAGTCGTTGAGGTCTTTCTCGAAGTGTTTGGCGAGTTCCTCGGCGCCCAGGCCCGCCGTCACGGCGAACGCACCGACGTGGTCGGGGATCGGGCTGCCCCGCGGCACGACGAAGTCCGCGAGGCAATGGTTCGCGCGACCGTCGGGCATCGGCGACTGCTGGCGCAGCATGGGGAATCGCACGAGTTCGACCGTGCGGGCCGCGTCCTCGAATAGCACGAGGTCGTCGCCGTCGGCGGCTGCCGCCCAATATCCGTAAACACCTGCGGGGCGCAGGAGCCGCTCCTTCGAAATCCGCGCCAGCATGGCCTCCGCGTTGGCGAACAACTCGCGCGCGGCGGGTCCAAGGCGCGGGTCCTCGAGGATGCGCGGGAACTTCATCTTGAGCTCCCACGCCGAGAAGAAGAAGGTCCAGTCGATGTAGGGCACGAGCTGCTGGACCCTAACGTCTTCGAGACGGCGTGCCCCCAGGAACGGCGGCGTCGGCACTTCCTGTTGTGACCACTCGAACACGAGCTTGTTGCCGCGTGCGGCCTCCAACGACAGCAGCGGCTTCTCGGTCCGGCCGCTGTAGAGCTCGCGCAATCGTACCTGGTCCGTCACGTTCGCGCGGTTGAACTCGATCCGCCGGTCCAGGTCGAGCAGGTCTGAGACGACACCGACGGCCTTGGATGCATCGTGCACGTGCACGACCGCACGCGAGTACGACGGAGCGATCTTGACCGCGGTGTGTTGCTTGGAAGTGGTTGCGCCGCCGATCAGCAGCGGAATCGTGAGTCCACGACGCTCCATCTCCTTCGCAACGGCCACCATCTCGTCGAGCGAGGGCGTGATCAATCCCGAGAGTCCGACCATGTCGGCGCCCTGTTCCACGGCCGTGTCGAGGATCTTGTCGAGCGGCACCATGACCCCGAGGTCGATCACCTCGTGGCCGTTGCAGCCCAACACGACGCCGACGATGTTCTTGCCGATGTCGTGAACGTCGCCCTTCACCGTCGCCATAATGATGCGACCAGTGTTGCCTCGCTGTTCGATCCCGGCGGCCGCGTTGGCAAGCTTTTCGGCCGCCATGAACGGCTCGAGGTGCGCCACGGCCTTCTTCATCGCGCGTGCGCTCTTGACGACCTGCGGGAGGAACATCTTGCCCGCGCCAAAGAGGTCGCCAACAGTGCGCATGCCGTCCATCAAGGGACCTTCAATCACCTGCAGGGGCCGCGTGAACTGCTGACGCGCCTCTTCGGTGTCCTCGACGATGTGGTCGACGATGCCGTGCACGAGCGCATGCGCGAGGCGCTCTTCGACGGTGCCCTGGCGCCACGTGAGGTCGAGCTCCCGTTCGCGGCCCTTGGAGTCGCTCGACGACGCAAACGAAATCAAGCGCTCCGTGGCGTCCGGGCGGCGGTCGAACAGGAGATCCTCGACGAGCCCGAGCAGGTCTTTGGGGATCTGCTCGTACACCTCGAGTTGCCCGGCGTTGACGATGCCCATGTCGAGCCCCGCGCGGATCGCGTGAAACAGGAATGCGGAGTGGATTGCCTCGCGCACGCGGTCGTTGCCGCGGAACGAGAACGACAGGTTCGAAATGCCACCGGAGATGCGCACGCCGGGGCAACGCTCCTTGATGATGCGTGTCGCCTCGATGAACGCGATGGCGTAGCGCGCGTGCTCTTCGATCCCCGTTCCGATGGCGAGGACGTTCGGGTCGAACACGATGTCCTGGGCCGGGAATCCGACCTTCTCCACCAGGATGTGATAGGCCCGCTCGCAGATTTCGACCTTGCGCTTGATCGAATCGGCCTGGCCTTTTTCGTCGAACGCCATGACGACGACACCCGCGCCAAAGCGCAGGATGCGGCGCGCCTTGGCGACGAAGTCGTCTTCGCCTTCCTTGAGCGAGATCGAGTTGACGATGCCCTTGCCCTGGACACACTTCAGGCCGGCCTCGAGGACCGTCCATTTGGAGCTGTCGATCATGATCGGGATCCGCGCCACTTCGGGCTCGGTCGCGACCAGGTTCAAGAAGCGCGTCATGCACTCTTCCGACTCCAGCATGCCCTCGTCCATGTTGACGTCGAGCAGGTTCGCGCCACCGCGCACCTGTTCGAGGGCAACGGCGAGTGCCGCGTCGAAATCACCGGATTTGATCAGCTTGCGAAACTTCGACGAACCGGTGACGTTGGTGCGCTCACCGATCATGAGGAAGTTCGACTCGGGCCGCACGGGCAGCGTTTCGAGCCCCGTGAAGTGGGTGACACCGGGCTCCGGCGCGACACGCTGGCGCGGACGCGCGCCGCGCACGGCCGCGACGATCGCGCGCACGTGCTCCGGGGTGGTGCCGCAGCACCCGCCGACGATGTTGACGAGCCCACTCGACGCGAATTCACCCACAAGTCGACCCGTCGTCGACGGCTGCTCGTCGTACTCGGCGAAGGCGTTGGGAAGGCCCGCGTTGGGGTAGCTCGAAACGTACGTGGGCGCGATGCGCGCGAGCTCGGCGACGTAGGGGCGCATCTCCTTGGCGCCCAGCGAGCAGTTGACCCCCACGGAGAGCGGATTGGCGTGCAAGACCGAGCGCAGGAACGCGTCTACGGTTTGACCCGAGAGGGTGCGGCCCGACGCGTCGGTGATCGCCACCGAAACCATCAGCGGAAGGTCGAGATTGCGCTCCTCCAGCACGTTGGCGATGGCGAGCAGCGCAGCCTTGCAGTTCAGCGTGTCGAACACGGTCTCGACGAGCAATACGTGCACACCGCCGTCGATCAGGCCGCGCACCTGTTCGGCGTAGGCCTCGCAGAGTGTGTCGAAGTCGATCGCGCGGAACGAGGGATCGTCGACCTTGGGCGAAAGCGAGAGCGTTTTCGAAGTGGGTCCGATCGCGCCCGCGACAAAGCGCGGGTGGCGCGGGTCCTGCATCGTCCACTGATCGGCCACGTAGCGCGCGATGCGAGCGCTCGCGAGGTTCAGCTCGTAGGCAAGGTGCGAAAGCCCGTAGTCCGCCTGCGCGACGGCGGTCGCGCCAAACGTGTTGGTCTCAAGGATGTCCGCCCCGGCTTCGAGGAAGGCAGCGTGGATGCTCGCGATGACGTCCGGGCGGGTCAGCGAAAGCAACTCGTTGTCCCCACCCAGCGGGGTCGGATGGTCCACGAGGCGTGTGCCGCGGAAATCGTCTTCACCCAGGCGGTAGGCCTGGATCATCGTGCCCATCGCACCGTCGAGGACGAGCACGCGCTTTTCGAGCTCCCGCTCAAGGTACGTCCGCACGGCTGCCGGGTCGAAGGACGCGGGTGGCGCTTCGAGCTCAGCCATGTTCCAAATGGCCGGACTAGGCAAGGTCAGCTCGAGCGCACCTTCGCCGTGGGAGCAGTGGGGGCCGTGTACGTGTTGGGTGCCCGCGGGGGCAGGTTGGGAAGGGACTTGCATGTCAGCAGCGCACGCCGGTTGCGACCAGCGTCATGAAGTGGGGGGGATGCGGGTCGCGCGCGACGCGTTGAACGGTGGCGAACTCGAAACCGGCGCTGCGCAAAAGCGCTTCAAGGCTGGTTTCGGTGAATCCGAGTTGGCGGTGCTGCAGCTTTTCGCGCACCCATTCCTCGCCGTGGGCGAGCAGTTCGATGACGAGCACGCGGCCCCCCGGCGCCAGCACCCGAAAGGCCTCGGTGAGGGCGCGCAGGGGCTGCTCGGCGTGGTGGAGGGCCTGGCTCAAGATCGCCACATCGAATCCGCCGTCGGGCAAGGGCAGCGCCTCGAGTTCGCCCTCGACGGGATCGATGTTGGAAAGGCCCGCGGCCCTGGCCCGCGACGCGAGTTGGCCGAGCATTTCGGGGGAGATGTCGACGGCGGTCACGCGCTCCGCGACCTCGGCCAGCATCAGCGTCAAAAGCCCGTCCCCGATCCCGAGGTCGACGTAGCGGCCCCGTGGCGCGAGGGTCAAAAGGGCGCGTGCGAGGCCCTCCCACGTGCGCCCGGGGAGGATCTGCTCGCCAAACGTCGCGGCGACCCGGTCGAAGTACGAGCGCGACTCCTCCCGACGGCGCCGCACGAGCGCTTCCAGGCCGGCGAGGTCCGCGACGAACTCCGTCGATCCGTCCGCGTCCCTCAGGGCCTGACCCGCCAATCCCCCGAGCGCCGCGGGAGTGGGGCTGTAAAACGTGCGTCGTCCAGCCCGGCGGTCGCTCACCAGCCCGACCTCCTTGAGCAGCATCAGGTGCGTCGAAACGCGGCTCTGGGCGACGTTGAGCACCTCGGTGAGGTCGCCGACCGAGAGCTCCTCCTGGCGCAGCAGGTTCAAAAGCCGCAGGCGCGTCTCGTCGCCCACGGCCTTGAGCATGCGCGATGTGGCAGCCAGTTCGACCATTCCATCTAGATTAGCGGATGATTCGCATCCGGGAAGCCCCGGGGCACGGATCCGACGCAAGCCGATGCCCGGCACAACCTTACGTCAACGGCAGAGTGGGACTGCCCGGGGCCGACCAGGTGCTCGCGCGGCCCGCCCAATGCCCGACTCGGGCGACGAGCTGCTTGCCTTGCACCGGCTTGGTCTCAAAGTCGTCGCAACCCGCCTCGAAGCACCGTTCCTTGTCCCCCGCCATGGCGTGAGCGGTGAACGCGATGATCGGGCTGCGCTCCCCGGCTGCGCGCAGCTCGCGCGTCGCGCCATAACCGTCGAGCACCGGCATCTGCATGTCCATCAGCACGACGTGGAACTCGTTGTCGGTGGCCCGCACACGGTTCAAGCAATCCACCGCCGCCCGTCCGTCGTCGACAACGGTGACCTCGGCCCCGGCGCGGCGCAGGTGGTGGCTGACGAGCCGTTGGTTGTCGAGGCCGTCCTCCGCGAGAAGGACGCGCACCCCGGTGAGCGGGCGCGCAGGCACCGCCGCCGCCGGACCTTCGACCCACCGCGGCGCCTCGAGATCCGGCCGGCGCCGCACGCGCGTCCCGCTGAGCCCCACTTCCGCCACGGGCAGCGACAAGCGGAAAATACTCCCGCTGCCGGGTACGGACTCGACCACGATGTCGCCGCCGAGCATCCGCGCGAGGCGGCGCGAGATCGCGAGGCCGAGTCCCGTCCCGCCGAAGCGGCGCGCGGCCGACGCATCGGCCTGGTCGAACGGTTGGAAGAGCCGCTTGATCTCCGTTGCGCCGATCCCGATGCCGCTGTCGACCACTTCGAAGCGAACTTCCGGGCCGTGTGGGCCGGCGTGGGTGAGCACGACGAGCCGCACTTCCCCGTGCTCGGTGAACTTGATGGCATTGCCGAGCAGGTTCATCAGGATCTGACGCAACCGAACAGCGTCCGTCGTGAACAGGCGCGGGAGTCCGGCATGCAGCTCGAGCGCGAAGTTGAGCCCCTTAGCGTCGGCACGCACGCGCATCAACGTGGCGACTTCGTTGACGAGCACCGCAAGGTCACAAGCCTCGGGCAGCACGCAGAACTTGCCTGCTTCGATCTTTGACAGGTCGAGGATGTCGTTCAAGATCGCGAGCAAGTGGTCGCCGTTGCGCATGATCGTGCGCACGTGTTCGAGCCGCGTTCCTTCGTCGACATCGGATTCGAGCAGCAGCTCCGCGTAGCCCAGAATCGCGGTCATTGGCGTGCGGATCTCGTGGCTCATGTTGGCCAGGAATTCGCTCTTGGCGCGGCTGGCAGCTTCCGCGAGGTCGCGCGCGCGCAACATTTCGATCTCGGCGAGCTTGCGCGCGGAGACGTCCTGGAACGTGCCATCCACACGCGCCACGATGCCCTCGACCGCGCTTGCGCGCCCCTGCGTCCGGACCCAACGATGGGTCCCCTTTGCGCTCACAATTTCCAGCTCGAGGTCGAAGGGTTCTTCGTTTTCGATGGCGCGGCGCAGCGCCTCGCGTAGGGGCGGTACCGAAGACGGCGAGTAAAAATCGATCGCCGCGTCGAGGGAAGGCCGGAAATCGGAGGGCACCTCGTGGATCCTGCGGACCTCGTCCGTCCAATGCAGCTCGCCGCTCACGAGATCGAGTTCCCAACCACCCACGCCCGAGATGCGCTGGAGTTCCTCGAGCATCTCCGCGCTACGCCGCAGTTGGGCGTCGTGGAGGCGTCGCTCGGTCACGTCCCATAACACCCCGAGCATGCGTTCGCGCCGACCGTTTGGCGCGTTCTGGCACTGCCCGCGGGCGCCAACGAAGCGCACCGAACCATCTGCGGTGACCACGCGGAACTCGGTCGCGAACGGTGGCCCGCCCTTCAGGTGGCGCTCAAGGTCCGCGGTGACCCGCGCGCGGTCGGCCGGATGGACCAAACGCAGCAACCCGCGCACACCCTCGGCGACATGCAATCCGTCGACACCCAGCATCCGGGCGACACGTTGGTCGACTTCCAGTTGGCCGTCGGCGAGCGCAAGGTCCCAGCAGCCAATGCCCGCCGCCGCGAGCGACATCACGAGGCGTTGCTCGCTGGCACGCAGCGCGTCCTCCGCGGCGCGCCGGTCGTCGACATCCGTGAGCGAGCCCGCAAGGCGCACCATGTGCCCAGCGCTGTTGCGCGTTGAGTCGCCGCGCATGCGGAACCAGCGCAAACAATCCGACGGCATCTGCACGCGCAGCTCGACGTCGAAGGCGCGCCCGTGGTCGCGGTGCTCGTCGATGGCACGCCGGCAGGTTTCCGCATCGTCGGGATGGAGCAACGCCTGCAGCGCGCCCATGCCACCCTCGATTGGCATGTCTTCGCGCTGGAGCAGCGCCAGCAAGCGCGGTGACCACCAGACGCAATCGCCTGCGATGTCGTACCAGTCCCACAGTCCGTCGCTGGAGCCGCGCACCGCAAAGTCCAGACGCTCCTGGCTTGCGGCCAGCGCCTGCTCGGCGGCCCGTCGGCGCGTGACGTCGATCACCATCGCAACAAAAACATCCGCACCGCGCAGCCGCGAGCGTTGCAACTGGATCTCGACCGGATATTGCGTTCCGTCTTTGCGCAAGAGGCGCGTGCGGATCTCGAGCGTGGCGAGGCGCCCCTCGCGCAGCGGCTCCAGCGACGCCCGCAACCGCTCGAGCGAACCGTTCAGCTCGATTTGATGGGGCCGCAAACCGACAAGCTCGTGGGCCTCGAACCCCAGGTTGGCGGCCGCATGCCGGTTCACTTGCAGCAGTCGCAAACTCGCGGCATCCACGATGTAGACCTCGACGGACGATTCTTCGAGGATCGTCGCGAGGTCCGCAGCGCTGCGCTCGGCTTCCCGGGTCTGTGTCGCGTCGAGGGCAATACCGTTCCAAGTTGCGCCCAGGTCTGAAGAGCGCTGGGTGAGCGCGCTGATCCGCAGCCAACCGCGGCTTCCGTTGGCGCGCCGCACGCACACGTCGGCCGTCCACGGCTCGAGGGTGCGCGCCGAATGTTCGAGCGCGGCGAGCGCGGCTGCACAGTCCTTGCCATCCATACTCTGGAAGAACACGAGCGGATCGGCGACGCAGGCTGAGCTCGTGGTTCCGAGGATGCCATGCACCGCTTCGCTGACGAACTCGAACGAAAGGCGGCCGCCTGGGCTGCGGTGAAGTCGGAAGACGACACCGGGAACGCCCGCCGTGACCGAATGCATCGAGCGGTTCGTCTGCACCGCGAGTTCGCGCGCGCGACGCGAAACGCTGCGCAGTGAACCGAGCAGCACGGCGACCAGGAACGACAGGGCGATCCCGCCCGCAAAAACGAGGTGTGGCAGGAAACGGCTGGCGAAATCCGGGTGCCAGTTGGGCGACGGCTGGATGTCGAGCCGCGCGGGGCGACCGGCGAGGTGCATCGTGTAGCTGCGCCACGCGGACCTGCGACCGGCGTTGCTGTCGGGTGGCGGTGCACTGCCGTCAAATACGAGGTTGAGCGTCAGCGGCGCGCCGAGGCGCTGTTGCAAACTCTGCAACACGGACGCGATCTCGAGCGGCTCGAGAATCCATCCGACGAGTTCGCTTTCGCCGGACGCTCCGGCCTTGGGTCGGTGGATGGGCTCGACGAGGACCGCGATCGGCAGGTCCGGCGGACGCTGGTAGGGCTCGGTGGCGACGTGCAGTACCGCAGCCCGCGTTTCCTCGGCGCGTGCGAGGGTCAGGCCCATCGAACCGGCGAGGCGCTGCGCTCCAGCGTAGGGCTGCGGTGTGTACGCGGGCGCGTTGAACTGCTGGGGGACGAAGAGGTCGTCCCGGCTGCGCGCGTGTGGCCCCGGCAACCAAATGAGCCGCTCCGAACCGGCGAACCGCGTGCCATCGAGTTCGCGCAGGAACGACGCCAACTCGTCGGCGTCGACGTGGACACTGCCCGCGAAGAACGCGCGGCAACTGGTCAACCGCTGGCGCGAAGCTTCGATGCGCTCCGTGAGCAACGCCCGCGCCCGGTACGCTGCGTTTTCCATGACCTCTGCCTGGTCTGCGGCCACCCGGTCCCGCGCACTGGTCCACAAGAGGGCGCTGGCAATCGCCCCGAGCAGGGCGACGAGCCAAGGAACGACTGGGCTCGCGCGCTGCTTACGCGATAGGACGTAGGGCGCGACCATTGTGGGGGACCTTCGTCCTCGATCGACCGAACCCCCGTTCGGGCCTGAACATTTTCGACTTAGAGATCCGAAGTGACGGACTCAGCCCGGATTGGTCCCGGCAGCCTCGCCCCCGCCAGGTTCCGCGGCTAAATTCCGCGCATGGCGCTCCTGCGCGGCAGCGGTGGTTTCGGTGCACCCGAACGGCTGGCGAACTTCACTGCGGCGGTGCGCCGGCACTTCGGTCCGCTGGACGAGGTTCTGTTTGTGCCCTACGCCTGCGCCGATGGGGATGTGTACACGGGCGCGGCGGATTCACGCCGCACCTTGGGGAAACGCGTGACGAGCGGATGGCCGAGTACCACGAGGAGAATGCGTGGCCGTGATCGTCCGCTTCGAAGGAGCGTTGGTCAGCAGCGTGCGGCGCGATCCCGCCACAGCGCCTGCGGCAGGCGCTGCGCCGCGCCACGTCCTCGTCGCCGGGCGCGCGCGGGACTTCCGCCGGGGACTTGCACCCGTCGAGTTGCACCCGTCCGGTTGTACCCGTCCGGTTGTACAGCGGTGGCCGACTCGACGGCCTTGTGTGACCCCGTACGAGCGCGCGCACCCACGCGCTCGGGACGTCAAAGCACGTAGACGACAGCCGACTGGGCGCGCAGCAATTCGAAGAGCGCGTGGCGGTCGGCGTCGGATTCCACCGTCAACTCAAGTTCGATCGAGCAGTAACGTCCGTTGGCGCTGCGATTGCCCGGCTTCACCCGGTGGTCGCGACTGCCCAGCACGGCAACCAGGGCCGCGCGCAGATGCTCCTCGACCGCGCCGATCAATCGGTAGTTCCAGGTCAGCGGGTACTCGAGTGCGGGTTTGTCGCCAAAATCCGAAATGGGCGCGTACGACATCGTGTTTTATTTAGGCTCCGCGCCGCTGCGGGGCAAGTCCCTGACCCTGGCCCCATCCGTGCTGGCGGGCTCCAAGCGGGCTCTTAATCGACGGGGCCTCGCCGCAACCCGACGGCGCCGTTAGGCTGCGCGCGCTATGGAAGTGCTGGTGATGCTCGCCGCGCTGTGGGTTGTCGGGGCGCCCGTCGGGCTCTTGATTGCCGTGCTCGCCGCGCGCAGCCAGTTGAGCGCGGTGGAACGGCGGATTCGACTTCTCGAAGCCGCAACCGCGCGGGCCACGGGTCACAAGACCACCGCTGCGGTGGAGGACACTCCCGCCGGGGTTGGCACCGCGGTCGCTCCGCAGACCCCCGCACCGATCCCGACCCGTGAAGTCGACGGGCTTCCAGCAACCGCGGCAGCACCGATACCCGCGGCATTCCGGGCCACCCCCGCGGCGGGTCGCCCCATCGAAGCGGAGGAAATCTCGCCGCCGGCGAATCCCGACCGACCCAGGAACCTGGCCGAGCTCCTTGGCGCAACCTCCAACCCAGCGGCAGCGCCGGCGCCGGAGAATAAGAGCGCGCCCATCTCCTGGGAGCTGTGGTTGGGCGTGCGTGGGGCGGGTCTGCTCGGCGGCGTCGCGGCGGCGCTCGCCGGCATCTTGCTCTTCCGGCACGCGATGGAAGTGGGCTGGATCACGCCGCGCATGCGCGTCGGTGCGGGGATCATCGGGGGCGCTTTGGTTGCGTGGATCGGAGATCGGCTGCGGCCGAAAGGATATCGGGCGGTGCCCGAGGCGCTGATGGGTGCGGGGGCGGTCGCCAACTTCGCCGCGCTCTGGGCCGCGGCCCAGCTCTACGCGCTATGGCCAATGGTGGTCTCCTTCGGCGGGATGGCGCTCGTCACGGCGGTGTTGTGTTCCGCGGCCGTCCGGCGCCGTTCGACGACCGCTGCGGTTTTTGCGTTGGTGGGCGGGTTCCTCACGCCGCTGCTCCTATCGACCGGCGAGGACCGCCCCGTGGCGCTCTTTGGTTACCTGCTGGTCCTCAACAGCGCGCTGTTGATCGTCGGTCGGCGGTTGGCGCTCGGTTGGCTCGGCCTTCTCGCGCTTCTTGCGACGGCGGGATTCCAGTGGCTGTGGCTTTCCGTCCACTTCGACGGCGAGCGACTGATGCCCGTGCTCGGCATGTTCGCGCTTTTCGCACTGCTGTTCGCCTTTGCGCCCGTCGCGGTCCCCGCGTCCGGCAGCGCTCGCCGCGAGGAAGGCGCACTCGCGACACGTTGGGTCGCGCTGTTGCTGCCGTTCGGATTCACGCTGAGCTTCCTTCCGCTCGCGGACATGGCGACTCCGCTGTGGCCGTTTGTTGCCTTCGCCGCGATCCTGCTGGCCGCGGCGTCGTGGCTAAGTTCACAGCCCGGATTGATGGTTCTCCCCATTGCTGCGGCTTGCGCGGCGAGCGTGCTGGTGATCGCCGTCGTGCGCTCGAACCGCGGGGTGCTCCCCGAGCCCGAGTTCGCCGCGCTCGCCCTGCCGACCCTCGCGCTGGTGGTGCATCTTTTCCTCGAGTTGAACCGCCGCATCCGCTCGGGGGATGGCCGAGGCGACGCAGCGTTGGAGGGGAGGTTCATCGGCTCCCTCGTCCTCATCACGGTGTCCCTCGGACTCTTGATCTGGACGCTACTTTTGGACCGTGTCGTCCCCACCGGTGCCGCCGCCGTCGCGGTGGCGGTGAGCATGGTTCTCGCCGTTCGCCGGGTGGTGCTCGCGAGTCGGAACGAGGTTGGGAACGGGCGCGCGACGATCGCCGGATTGCTTGCCGTGCTCGGGGTCCTTGCGGCGCTATCGATCTGTGCCAATCGGGCCAGCTTTACCAGCATGACCACTGGGATGTGGAGCTCGGGCGCGGCCATAGCGGCATCGACGTTGTTTTGGTTCGTCGCTGCGCGCCGCGCGCGTTCCGCCGACGGCCTTCGGGTATTGGGTGCGGCGTCCGTGTTGAGCGGAGCCACGGCACTCGCTCTGCTCGGGCTGCTCGCCTGGCAGGCCAGTTCGTCGCCCGTGGTGATGCGCTTCGACCTGGGCTTACTCACCGCCGTGGGCCTCCTCCTTGCGGCCAGTGTCGCGCTCCACGGCGGTCGCCACGCTGCGTTGGGGGCTGGGGCCGCAGCGATCTTCGCTCTCGCGGTTTTGCCGGTCGGCGGTTATGTGGGGTTCCACCCGGGCGTCGGAGCCGTGGTGGGCGAGCGCGTTGCCTACTTCGCGGCGGTGTTGCTCGTCGCAGGCGCGGTCGCCGCGGCGCCGTTCTTGGCGGTTCGCCGGGGTGGCGCCGTCCATTCCCTTGGATGGTGGGCGGTCGCCGCGATCGGACCCATCGCCGCCGCGGCCTCCGCCGACACGGCCAAGCTCTTGTCCTACCGACACGGGGAGTCGCTGCTGGCGATCGCGCTGGCGATCGTTCCCGCGGCGCTCGCAGCCACACAACGGGGTGCTCCCATCGCAGCGCGTTCGCTGCAGGGTATGGCGGTCATCGTGCTGGTGGCGGGCGCACTCGCACGCTGGATCGCAGTGGAGGACGGGTTGGTGTTCCTTGCGCTCACCGCGGCTGGATTCGGGCTCGTGTGGCGCCTGGGCCGCGCTTCCGAGAGTGCGGGGGCGGGGATCGCGACCAGCATGTTCCTGGGGCTCAGCGTGCTGCTTTTGGCGCTTTCCGGCAGTTACTGGGAGCGCGACCCCTCCGCCCCCCTGGGCGTCATGAGCTTTGCCCACGGCGTCTCCCTTGCGGGGTTGCTTTTCCTCGCATGGTCGCTGGCGTCGCCGCGCGCCGGACGGGGCGCAGGCTCAGACTCGGGGACGGGCGAGAAACAGGCCTCGACGTCGCGAACGGGGGCCGTGCCCGCCGCGTTTGGCGCGTTGGTTGCCTTCGTGTGGTTGAGCCTGGCAGTCATCGCGGTGCTTGGCACGGGCAAGCACCTTTGCATGCCCGAGGTCCGCGATCCACGGCTCGACCTCGCGCTGTCGCTCGCGTGGGCGGCTTACGGCCTCGCCCTGCTGGTCCTTGGTCTTGCACGGAAGGTTGCGGGGCCCCGTTGGGCGAGCCTCGCGATCCTCTTCACCACGATCGTCAAGGTGTTCCTGCTCGACCTCGGCCACCTGGAAGGGTTGGCACGGGTGGCCAGCCTCGGCGGCCTCGCGCTTTCACTGACGCTGGTGTCGCTGCTCTACCAACGGTTTGTGTTCGGGCGCTCAAGGACGCCGGACGCGCAGGGCCCGTCGCAGTAGTCCGCCGCCGTTTATTCACCGCATCCCGTGACGCGGCGAATGCGGGCGACGAAATCCCGGTCACTCCAGGTGACTGCGCAGCATCCACGCGTGCTTTTCGTGAACGTCCATGCGGCGTGTGCCGAGGTCGGCGCTCGCGGCATCGTCCGCGGATTCCGCGGCATCGATGACCGCTCGGGCGGAGAGCGCGACGGTTTTCTGGTCTGCCGTGAGCTGCTGGATCATTTCGATCGCCGTCGTACGCCCCTTAGCTTCGGAGACGGTGCTGAGCTTGGTGAAGTCGCTGTAGCTGCCCGGCGCGAACGCACCCAATGCCCGGATGCGCTCGGCGATCTCGTCGACAGCCAACGCGAGCTCCGTGTACTGCGTCATGAAGAGCGTGTGCAGCGTGGCGAACATCGGGCCCGTCACGTTCCAGTGGTAGTTGTGCGTCTTGAGGTACAGCGTGTAGCTATCCGCCAGCAAGTGCGACATCGCGGCCACGGTTTCTTCGTTGCTGTTGACCAAAGAGGACTTCTTCGACTTCTTCGCCATAGTGCTTCGCTCTGGGTAGTGGGGATGACCCCTTGGGCTGTTCGGGTGGGACCACGCGGGATGCGCGGGCCAAGCCGTTGCAGGCTAGCAGGAGTGGCTCGGGATCCCTTTGTCGCGGGGCAGATCGCCGTTCGTCCGATCCGATCAGTCGCCCGGCGCAGGCCGGTCGGAACCCTCGCCCGGTCGCTCCGGATCCAGGGGGTGCTCGGGATCCGGCCAGCGCTGGGGCACCCGACGCAGGTCAGCAGCTTCATAACCCATGGCCACGAGGCGCGCCTCAAGAGCCGCGAGGCGTTCTTCGGGGACTTGCGGATCGCGCGCCATGATCCACGCGTAATCCCGCTTCGTGCGGGCCACGATCGTCGCGCTGTAGTCCGGCTCGAGATGGACGATCAGGTACTCGGCCTTGATCGGCCAAACGAAACGCATGCTCCAGGTGGCGTTGGTGGTCGTGTCCTCGACGAAACCCACCGGGTCCATGACCTTAAAGTCGGCGTCGAAAGCGCCCTGGCGGAACGCATAAGTGGTCTCGATTCGGCCTTCTTCCCCGAGCGTGTAGCGCTCGATGGCGTTGAATGCGTCCTTTTCGGACGACGCCGGCACGTGGGTCAGCACGTACCACGAACCCATGAACCGCGGCAGATCCACGGAAGGTACGGTGGGCAGATCGGGGTGGGATGCGCAGCCAAAAAGCGGCGCGAGCAAAGCGGGAAGCCACGCTGGGCGCAGGGAACGGGGTTTCATGGCACTTCTTCGCCGACGGGAACTTTTTGGATGTGTGAATGCGTGCGCGCACCGCGACCGCCGGTTTCCGCGATCGGCGTAAACGGACAACCCCAACACCGCTTGTTGCGCGTCCGCGCGTATTGCCGATATCGGGCCACTTTTCGAATAGGTTACGGACTAAGCGGGTGGTTTTCTTTGCATTCCACACTTTTGCTTTCTATTCCTAAGCGTTCGCGGGCCCGGCCCCGATTCTCAGTCCTACCCTCAATCGCTCGCCGTCAGCGCGGGCGCCTCACCCCCGACCACCCTGCACCATGAGTGCCAAAGACATCGACACCCAGATTCGCAACCGTATCGACAGCTTCCTGAAGGAGATCGGCGACCTGGTTCGCCAATCGGCCCTGGCGGCGGTCCAAGACGCCCTCGGTGGCGGCGGTAGCGGCGCTCGTCGCGCGGCCGCCCCGATGGCAACGCCCGGCGCCGCGGCCGCTAAGCCCGCCCGCGCGGCCAAGCGCACTACCAAGAAGCGCGGCCGCTCGAACGTCGATTACGACGCTCTCCGAAGCGCCATCCAATCCCTGCTGAGCAACGCCCACGACGGAATGCGGATGGAGCAACTCGTCGAAGCGACCCACCACGACAGCTACGTCCTGCGCAAACCGGTGAACGAGATGCTCGCCTCCGGTCAGATCCGCAAGACCGGCGAGAAGCGCGGGACCAAGTACTTCGGGCGCTGATTCACACCGGCGGTCGAACTCTGCGACCCTGATGGGTTCGGCCCACTCCCGTGGGCGCGATCCTTTTCGCGCAGAGCATCGGTTCCGCGCGACCGCGCTGACGCGGGTCGGCCTCAACGGTTGGAAGTAATGGTCCGCACCTACCGGCCGGAAGTAGCGCTCGGACGCAGCGGCTGAAAGTAACGGCCGGCCTCAACGCGCGAGGCCCGCCCTCCCCGAATGGAGAGGACGGGCCTCGCTGCATGTTGTGGCGTAATCCGCGGGACGGGTGTCCCGCGGATTACGCCTCGGATTACCAGCGCTCGCCGCGGCCGCCGCGATCGCCACCGCGACCGCCGCCACCACCACCGCCGAAGCCGCCGCGGCCACCGCCGCCGCTGCCACCACCGAAGCCGCCGCGGCCTCCGCCGCCGCCGCCGCTACCACCACCACCGAAGCCGCCGCGGCCGCCGCCGCCGCCGCCGCCGCCGCTGCCACCACCGAAGCCGCCGCTGCGCGGAGCGCGCTCTTGGGCTTCGTTGACGCGGATGTTGCGACCGTCGATCTCAGCGCCGTCGAGGGCGGAGATGGCGGTGCGGGCGTCCTCTTCGGAGCCCATTTCGACGAAGCCGAAGCCGCGCGGGCGGCCGGTTTCGCGGTCGGTCAGGATCGTGACGTTGCTGACGGTGCGGCCGTCCTCGCCGAAAGCGAGGCGCAGGGTCTCCTCAGTGGTGTCCCAGGAGAGGTTGCCGACGTAGAGTTTCTTGGACATGGGAGTCGAGTCAGGAAAGAAGCAGCTTCGCTGACCAATCGACTCGCATCGCGACGGTTCGGGTCATCTGGGCTAGGGATGCGGCTTATTCGGGCAGGGCCCGCCGCGAAAGAGAACTAGGGGAGAGAAGTAGGGTCTCGGCGCGCGCCCGGGTGGGCGCGGCCGCTGCGATGCCTACGGAACGAGAACGGACGAGAAGTCCCCGTGTCGCTGCGCTGCGCGATGGTGCCGGCGGAAGCCGTCACCGCTCGCCCAGGGCAAAGGGCGCCCGGATGGGGCGAGCGCGGGTTCGCGCTCGGACCTCGTCCAAGCTCCAAGGGCTCCGCGACTGTATCCCTTTACAGGGTCGATGGGAAGGGGGTCGCGGTTTCCCGCAACCCCCTTCCCATCGCTACGCGGCCGTCGACCGCACCGCTACCCGCGTGTTCCTTCGGGATCCCACGGAGTTCCCGGCCCAAAAGAGGCCCCTGGGGCCCCCCGCAGGTCCGCGCCTCGTTCGGGCGGTCAATCGCCGGCGAGCTTCGCCAGTGCCGTTTCGATCGCGGCGGGCCGCTGTGCGCTCTCCGCGACGACCCGCTCCGCAAGGGCCAGTTGTTCGCTGTTGAGCCCGACGGCCACGCGGTCCCGGGCTTCAACGGCCCCCGGAGCGCCCTGGCTAGCGGCAAGCGAGTACCACAAGTGCGCTGCGCCGTGGTCCCGCCACAGCCCCAGGCCGTGTTCGTGCATCAACCCGACGCGCATCTGAGCCGGCGCCAGCCCATTCACCGCGGCGGCCTGGAACAGTTGCGCGGCTCGGAAATGGTCGACGGCGACCCCGCGGCCACGCAAGTGGGCGAGCGCGAGGTTGTGCTGGGCGAGGGCGTGGCCGGAAGCCGCGGCGCGCTCAAGCCACTCCACACCCTCTTGCGCGTCCGACGGATCCGCGGACTCCTCGAGCAGAAGCGCACCCAGCCGCGCCTGGGCGGGGGCAAATCCCAGATCCGCCGACGTGCGATAGAGCGCGAGCGCGCGCTCGGAGTCGGCGGACACACCCTGGCCGTGCTCCGTCAGCCATCCGAGGGCAAAGGCTGCGAGCGGCTGCGAGCCTTCCGCCGAGCGCTCCAGCCAGCGCACAGCCTTGCGCTCGCTGCGCGCAACGCCCACGCCCTCAAGGTGCATCAGACCAAGGTGCATTTGGGCGATGGTGTCACCCGCCTCGGCGGCCTTAGCGAACCAGCGCGCCGCGCCATCGGGATCCGTTTTTCCACCCAGACCTTCGCGCAGCATCGACGCGTACAGCCGTTGGGAGCGCGCATCGCCGCTCGCGGCGGCCTGTTTTAGCAGTTCGCGCGCACGCGCGTCGTCCTTGCGCACTGCTGTTCCTGCGAGGTGCATCACGGCCAGATTGCTCTGGCTTTGGGCGAAACCCTGGTCGGCGGCCATGCGGTACCACTTCGCCGCTTCATCGTGCGATGCGGGGACACCGGTCCCTTGGTAGTGCAGCAGGCCGAGATTGTTCTGGGCGGCGGGATGTCCGCGCTCGGCCGCCATCCGGTACCAACGCGCTGCTTCGGCGGGATCCGCCGCCACGCCCTGACCGTCTTGGTGCATTAGCGCCACGAGGAACTGGGCCTCGACGTGGCCGTCCTCCGCAAGCGGGCGAAGGTTTGCGTGCGCCGCGGCGTAGTCGCCCTTGTCCAACGCGCGCCGCCCGCTGTGGAGCGGACTGGCGCAGGCCCCGAGAACGAGGACGAGCGAAAGGGGAAGCAGCAGGTTGCGGGTGGAGGGCGACGGTTCGAATGCGTGCATCCCTCGCCTATCGAACGCCCGCGCCGGCCGCTTGAGTCGACGGCAACTTTCCAAGACAGCGTCTTAATCTTCGGGGTCCGGATGGCTCCCGTCGAGGTGGCGGGCGGGCTTCGCGGCATGCGCCGACGCGGCACGCTCGCACCGGCGCGCGCAAGGGACCGCCCCGACCCCGAGAGCGGGCCCGTGGCGGCCCACGGCGGGAGGCAGCAAGCGGGCCTCGGTCGCTCGCGCAGGGTCGCGAACATGGAACGGCGTATGGGTGGCCGCAGTTTCGTGAAACAGCCGTATCCTCGATACCTAGACCTTAGGGTCCGCGGGCGCGCTTGCCGTCGCGTCCCACGCTGCCATGGTTTTTCCCGCCCAGCCGCACGTGCAGAGCCTGCTCGCCTCGACCGAAGATGCGCCCCCGCGGCGCCTGATGCGGCGGTACTTGCTCGTCTGTCCCATTCCGCACGAGGTGCGCGTCGACGGCTCCATTTGGATCGATCGCCTTTGGCACAGGGATTTGGTGGAGCACCTGCGCTACCTCCCACAGCTCGTGATCGCGTGTCCAGCGGCCGCGACCGGTCCGGGAAGCGACGGCGAGCGGGTCAAGCTGGATGTCCCACCGGAAAACAGTTTGCGGATCCACATCCTGCCCTACGGCAATACGACGAACGATTGCCTTCGCACGCTGCCGCGCTTGATCAGGGAGCTGTGGCGGGCCGTCGGGAACGCCGAGGTGGTCCATTCCGGGGTGGCGGGTTGGCCCATTCCCCTAGGTTGGATCGCGAACCCGATCGCACGCCTGCGCCGTCGCAAGCTCGTGATCGTCGTCGAATCAAGCTTCTGGCGAGTGCCCGAAGGGACCGCCGCGCCGTGGACCCGTAGGCTGCGGGCCGCGATCAGTGAGCGCTTCGCCCGTATTTCCGTCCGCATGGCGGACCTCGCGCTGTTTACCCACACACGTTATCGCGACGAGCTGCACGGCGCTCCGGGCACCGCGGCCTACGCACGCGAGACGGCCCACGTCACACCCGCGGTATGGGTCAAAGGGAACGATGTGATCGGCACCGCGGATGCGCAAGCGCTTTGGGATCGGCGCCTGAGCGATTCCGCGGCGCCGCTGCGTTTCCTTTTCGCGGGGCGCTTCGAGGACGTGAAGGGTATTGGTGTCCTGCTCGACGCGCTCAAGCTGTTGGAAGCGCGTGGCGCGCACCTTCGAGTGGATGTGGTTGGCGCGGGGGCGCGCCGGCCCGCGGTGCTCGAGGTTGCTCAATCGCTCTCCCGCGTGGAGATGCGTGTGCTCGATGCGGTGCCCTACGGGGCCGCGTTCTTCGGGCTGCTAAGCGGTTACCACGCGCTGATCGTGCCGAGCCTCAGCGACGAGCAGCCGCGGATCGTGTTCGACGGTTTTTCGCAGGCACTCCCCATCATCGCGGCGCGCACCGCGGGATTGGTCGACCTCGTGGTGCATGAGGAGACGGGCGTGCTCGTGGAGCGCGGTGACGCTGACGCGCTCGCGCGAGCACTTGCGCGTTTGGCGGAAGAACCCGCCGCGCTGCGACGGATGGGGATGGCGGCGTGCGCCGCCGCGGCGCGCCACACCCACGAGGGAATGCACGACCATCGGCGTGACCTCTTGATTGAAGCGTTCGGTGCCTGAACGCAGCGGGCCCGCGACCGTTTGCCGATCGCGGGCCCTTTTGTCACCGGGGATGCTACCGATTCAGGGCGTGAGCAGCCCTTCGAGTCGCAGGAGTTGCGTCTCGCCGCTGTTGTCGTCGACACCGTCGTTGTCGTTGACGAGCAGCAGGTCGCCGTTCGGCAGTACCGCCAGACCTTCCAGCTTTTCGGTCACCAAGCCGCCGGTCACCTTGAGGGCGCCCGAGGCCAAGAGGTCGATCACAAGAACCTTCGACACCGTGTCGAACGCGGGGGTCTGGCTGTGGTCGCGGAATGTCACACCGGCGATCGAGAAGCGCGTCAGGTGTTTGATGGCCGCATCCGGGCCGCCCTGGTTGTCGCGCTCGATGACCAGGAACTCGCCGTTTCCGGCGTATGAGATCTCCGACAAACCGACCCAGCCGCCGTTGGCGGAGAGCGGTGTCTCGATCGCGTAGTAGGCGTAGGCCCAGGTCTTCGAAACCGTGTCGAAGCGCGCGATGCGTACCCGGTTCACGGGATCGCCGAGGCCGCTCCAGCGGCGCTGGAAGCAGACGTAGACCTGGTTGCCGACCACGGCCACACCTTCGTACCCGAAGCGGAACTGCTGCGCGGTGACTTCCGCGGGGGGCATGATCGCCTCGAGGATCGTCCCGTTCGGGGCGACCTTGACGAGCAGGTTGGGCGACAGGAAGGGGGTGGAGGTCGGGTTGCTCACGCCGCCGCTCAGGTTGCCGCCGCCTTCGGAGGCCACCCAGAAGTTGCCGTCGCTATCCACGGCCACACCTTCAAGATCCAGGTTCACCGTGAAGTCGCCATTCACGAAGTTCGCGGGCACGAAGGAGTCCGCCGTGGGCAGAGACTGCTTGAGGCTTTCAAGCGCAGCCAGCAGCACGCCGTTGGTGTCGAGGAGCGTGCGCTCGCGCTCGATCACCGCCGGCACCGTGCTCACATCGACGGTGTAGACGCGGCTCTTTTGGTAGAAGCTGTCGTGCACCGAGTACACCTCGTTGGTGTTGCTCGGATTCGGAACGAGACCCGATTGAGCGCCCCAGGGGATCGGAATCTCCTGGTTGCGGCGGTTGCCCGAGATCAAGGTCGGGTAGTTGGGTGTGCCGCTGCGGCGGAAGATCGACACCTGCGCACGCAGCCCGTCTCCGCGATCGTCGTTCTCGCTGGCGGCGATCAAGAGGTCGCGGGACGGGATCGCGAGCAATCCCTCGGGGCCCTTGCCGGTGGGGAGCACCTGCACGACGTTCGGGGTGTTGCCGACCAGTTCGTACACGGTCACGACACTGGCGCGTTCGGAGCCCACAAACAGGTAGTCGGTGCCGCCGAAGCGGGCGAACTCGATGGACTCGGGCTCGTTGCCTTTGTTCTCCGAGCGATCCTCGGGGTAATGGCCGATGCGGGCCGTCAGGTGCTCAAGGGTGTTGCCCGCCTCGTAGACCGGCGCGCCAAAGATGCTGAAGATGGTGAATCCGCGGCTGCCGCCGTTCAGGTCACCTTCATCCGCCGTGGCGAAGGTGTAGGGGCTGATCCACGAGACGGCGTCCGGCTCGCGGGGCACACCACTCAGCGATGCTGTCTGCTCGATCAGGTCGTTTTCGTTGGTATCGATAGCGGTGAGGTCCACCGTGCCGGCAGAAAAGTTTTGCACCACTTGGCCGGAGGCCAAATCGACGATGGCGATGTGGTTGTTCTCTTGCAGCGTCACCACGGCCAGGTTGGCGTCGTTGATGTCGACAAACTCGGGTTCAGGGTCCTCCGGGAAGAGCTGCGCAACGCCCGTCAGGCTCACGTCGCGGGTTGTCCAGTCGGCCGGACCACCGACGAAGTCCACGATGGTCAAGAACCCGGCCGGAAGCTGGGGGGGAGCGCCGCCGCCCAGATCCTCGTCCCGTTCGTTTTCGATAATGATGGCGGCGTAGCGACCATCCGGGCTGATCGCGATCGAATCCGGCTGGCCACCCAGGGGGATGGTGCGGATCACGGAGCGCGTGGCAATGTCGACGACCAGCAGCGCGCCCGACGTGTTGACGAAGTCCACGCTGGTGTTGATGCAGACCAAGGCGAAGCCGCGGCGCACCGCAACCGACGTGGGATCACCGCCCAGGGCTAGGCTCCCCAGGGGCTTGGGATCGGCCGGGTCGGCGATATCGATGAAGCCCAACCGGCCCAGTGCCGCGTCGGTGTAGACCAGTTGTTGGTTCCGCTCGGAGTAGGCCACGATCTCGGAGACCGTCTCCTGGGTGATGTCCGAGTTCAGGAACACGGGGAAGGTCGCAATACGCTCGAACGGACCGTTCGAGAGCGTTGCAGGCTGCTGGGCCACGACCGGTGACAAGGCCGATCCCAAGAGCGCGGCGGCGCCGGCGAGGCCCGCACGGCGAATGCTGCTGAAACGTCGCATGTGAAAGTCTTCCTCTTCATACACACGCGTCGGAGTCGGTGCGAGTGCGCCGCGCGCACCTCGGACGCGCCGCCCCGAACATGTGGTGCGGGACGGTACGCAGCCCCCATGTGGAGAGCGTGCAGGCTGCATCAAGTTCCCGTTGCTTCACGACACCGCCAGTTGCCCTGTCCGTCGAGTGCGCGGTTTGAATCCGCGCGGGGGATGGGTGCGGTGTTTGGGCGCGCCGTCCGCTCGGAGGACGGCCTGCACGACGTCGGGAAGGCCGCCGCCGTCCACGTCGGCCACGAGGACGTCCGCGTCCGCGGTGGCCGTCAAGAAACTCAGATCGCTGAGCGGCGTCACTGCCCGGCTCGCGCGCGGAAGCGAGGTTGCCCGAACCGCCGGTCAGCGCTTCGCCCGCGCCCGTACCTCGGCTGCAATGGCCGCTTCGATGGCGGCCAGTTCCTCGGGCCCCAGTTCGAGGTCGGTCGGGCGCAGGGAAAGGCCCTCGGTCGCGAGCATCTCGTTCGTGGCGGCGCGTTGGGCCGGGGGCATCGAACCCTCGAGGACCAGGGGCGCCGCGAGCAGGAGCCCCAGCGCACGGCTCGCCGCGCCGCGACCGGCGGTGTTGGTGTGGGTCGGATTGGCGAGCAGCGGCCCGGTACGCAGGACCGCGATGCGGTTGAGGTCGACGTACACAAATCCGCGGGCGCGCACCGCGGCGACGATGTCGCGCTCGAAGGCCGCGACTTCGGGGGCGTACTCCACGTCGTGGGAGCGCGCGACGGGCATCCGCACGAACGCGACCTTGCAGGGCAATGACGCGAGCAAATCCAAGCTCTTTGCGAAGGCCGCGCGTTCACTCGCGAGGAGCGGAGCGTTTGGATCTGCGCGTTTTGCGGGGCGTTGGGCGGCAAGTCCGACCGCGAGGGCCATGTCGGCGCGCGTGAACTCGCGGAACGGATATTCGGCAATCCCGCCGGTCGCCCAGAGGTGCTCGAGATAGGGCTCGACGGTTGGGTCCCACAAAAAATCGAGCTCCCAAATCGAGCGCACGCCGCGCAGGGGCGCCCGCACCAACGCCGCTGCATCGTCGGCGCGGTGTGTCCACGGCGGGATCATCCACAGGTCGCGGCTCGAGCCCATCAGCCGCAGGCCGAGCTGGTCGTCGGTCTCCCCACCCAGCGGGAAAAAGAGCCGCTCTTCGAGGCCGATGATCAAAAGGTCGTTCGGCGGCCGCGGCGCCACGATATCGCGCAGCACCTGGTGCAGGAGGAACGCGCGCATGCCCATGACAGGCAGGCGCGCGACTTCGACGTCGCGCGCCTCCGTCCACAGCGTCGATCGCACCACGCGCGGGTCGATACCCGCATCCACTCGACTCGAACCGATGATCAGGACGTCGGCGGGCTTAGGCCGCATCCGTTCGGCGAGCAGTTGGATCTGGTTTTGCGAGTGCTCGACGGGAATCGCGGCCGCGTAGGGCGAACGATGGAGCGCAAAGTCGGCAACCGCGACGGCGCACACAAAACCGACGGCGACCCACAGGTCGCGCCAGCGCAACCCGAAGTGCGGAGTCTCCCGCGCAGCGACTTCGACGTGGGGTTCCATCGTTCAGAACTGGAAGTAGATGAAGGGCTGCGCCATCGAGTGGGCGTTTAGGAGAAGACCCAAAAGCACCGCGTAGGCCACCCCTTGCAGGAATAGGGGCGACGCGCGGAACACGCTGCGGCCGCGCTCCTTGAGGGCTTCTGGGACGAGGTGCAACGCAAAGCCGAACGCCAGTGCGAGGAAAACGTATCGACCGACGACGGGATCGCCGACAGGTTCCGCCAAGGACGACAGCACCGCCCAGGCTGCTTCGGGTGTGGCCGAGCGGAACAGGACCCACCCAAAACACACGAACTGGAACATCACGAGCCGCTGAACCCAACGCAGGGCGGTGGAACGTGCCTCGCGCAGGTCGAGCAGCCGGTCGACGATCAGCAGCGCTCCTTGGTAGGCACCCCACAGCACGAACATCCACGACGCGCCGTGCCAGAGGCCGCCAAGGAGCATCGTGATCGCGAGGTTGCGGTACATCGCGAACTTGCCGCCGCGGTTGCCGCCCAGGGAAATGTAGAGGTAGTCCCGCAGCCACGTGGAGAGGCTGATGTGCCATCGCCGCCAGAAGTCGCGGGGTGTCGTGGCAACATAGGGTGCATCGAAGTTCTTGACGAGCTCGAACCCGAGCATGCGCGCGAGGCCGATGGCGCAATCGGAGTAACCCGAGAAGTCCCCGTAGATCTGCAGGGCATAACCCCAGATCCCGAGCACCGACATCCAGCCGCCGAACGTGCCGGGCTCTTTCCAAAACGGATCGACGAGTTCGCGGCCGAGGTAATCCGCGATGACGATCTTCTTGGTCAGGCCCCAAAAAACGAGCACGAGGCCCGAATGGAACGCCGAGCGCGTGAGGACCGGGGCGCGCGCGATCTGCGGGAGGAAATCCCGCGCGCGCACGATGGGCCCGGCGACAAGCTGCGGAAAAAACGCGACGAACAGGGCAAAGCGGGCGAGGTTTTTCTCGGGCGCAAGCTGCCCGCGGTAGATGTCGATCGTGTAGGAGAGCGTCTGGAACGTGTAGAAGGAGATGCCGACCGGCAGCAGCACTTCGAGAGTCGGCAGGTTCGGCTCGATCCCCACGGCGCGCATCAAACGCGCGGCTTCGACCGTGAAGAACCCGAAGTACTTGAAGAAGGCGAGGGCGCCCAGGTTGCCGACGAGGCTCAACCCCAGGAGCGCGCGCCTCTTGCGCGGCGCGTTTGTGCGGCCGAGCCCGAGGCCGATCAGGTAGTCGAGCAGCGTCGAGCCGGCGATCAGGCCCAAAAAACGCCAGTCCCACGCGCCGTAGAAGACGTAGCTCGCCGCCAGCAGCAGGAGCACGCGGCTGTTCCCGTGGCGCCTCAGCAGCCAATAGGCCGCAAAGACCACCGGGAAGAAGAACGCGAAGACGGCGCTGTTGAAGAGCACGGACGGCGTGCATCGCGCCCGCCGGCGCGCTGGATGGGGGGGGTGGCCGGCGGGGACGCCGGTTGGGCTGGCTCAAGGAGACGCGGCGCGCGCCCCGCGGCGGCGCGAGCGGGACACTTCTGCCGCGCGGACACGGGAAGGATACCCGCTCCGCGCGCCCGGGAGTCCGGCGGTGGGCCGCCCCCTTCCAACTGGCCCGGGTTAGCTTCCCAGGATCACGCTGACGGCGTTGCTCGCGAACGTCACGCTCTGGTCGCCGGGTATGTCGATCACGACGAAAGCGTGGTGCAGGGTGAGCCCCGCCAGCGAACTTGAGATCCCGGGGGGCAGCGTGAAATGGCAGTTCGCCTCACCTTTAGGGCCGAGCACCGCCAAGGACGGCGACAGCAGCGGACTGTTCGGCGCGTTGAGGGTGATCTCGAAGTACGGGTCGAAGACCAGCGGGATATTGACCGATCCGAGGGTCAACCCGGGCGACGTGCCGGTCGCCGAGCCCAGAACGAAGTACAGCTTGCCGGCAAACGCGGGGCCCGCGAAAAGGTCGAGCTGCTGCGCTCCACCGGTCGTCAGGGAGACAGTACCGGTGTCCGCGCGCAGGGCCGGACGGGCAATGGCCCGGTTGCCCGTGGGGCTGACAGCGAAGTCCGGCAAAGTCACAAGGCCATCGGCATCGGCAAACACGACGCCCGATGCCACCGTGTCAGCGGTGGCGATGTTCTCGTTGAGCCAGACGTACGGCACGTCGGGTAGCACCTGGAACGCCTGCAGGCGGCGCGGGCAGAGGTCGATGGTGGCGGGCATCCCGTCGGTGGTCTGCAGGCTAAGGCGCCATTCCGTGGCGGTGTCGAGGGGCGCTCCGTCCCAATTGTTCCAGCTCGCCGACCAGGTGATGGCCTCGTTGAAGCTGGTCGGCGCCTGGGGCGGGCTGATCGCGCCGGAAGCGGACGAAAGGCCGGGCACGGTCTCCGCGCGTCGGGCTGAGAACGCGTTGAACGGAATCCCGACGAAGTCTTTCTTGAACGGCCCGGGCATGCTCGCGATGCCCGAGGGCACGTGCAGGGCGTTCTGGACCAGACCCGACCAGCAGCGCGCCGACGCGTCGAACGGCGCGTAGGCGGGTTCGCCCTGGGTCGAATACTCGATGATCACGTCCTGGAGGCCGTGGTCGATACCGACCGGCACGATCTCGTCACCGCGGCGTTCGACCACTTGCTCTTGATGGTCCTGCCAATCCCACGCGGGGGTGCTGTCGTACGCGACGAGTGCGTCGGCCCAACCGGCGGGGGCGCGGGTCTCGATGGGTAGGTCGAGTTCGGGTGTGCCCAGCTTCACGATCACGTCGGGTCGCCAATCGGTACCACCCCCGTCGCCGACGGTCGTGTAGTTGGTCATCGGCTGGCTCGCGTGGGCAGCCGCGAAGACGTTGGGATAGCGCAGCGCCAGCGCCAACGTTCCACTCGCACCCATGGAGTGTCCGTAGACATAAACCCGGTCCGCGTCGACTTCGGCGCCATGGGACGGGTGCCGCATCAGGTCGTGGATCATGCGCAAGACGCGCGCTTCGGTGTAGTTTTCGATCGTATCGGTCGAGGGCACCACGAGATCCTGGCGGTAGTCGTGCGCGCGCGCGTGGCCGTACCACCAAGTGTTTGAGATGTCGATCGGATAGATCCGGAAGGCGTTGCACCAGGTCGGCGCGGGGTCGAAGTTGTACGGGCGGAATCTTTCGCCGCCGAACCCGTGCAAGTTGACGACAACCGGGTGCAGCCCTTCGATTTCGCCGCCCGTGACGCAGTCATCGCGAGGCGGGAAAATGTGGTAGACGAAGCCGTAGTTCAGCGCGTTGGCGATGGCGGGCTGGGTTTCGTCGAGGCCGTACCAATCGTTGTAGGAGTTGGGCGACGAAAGCGTCGCGTTGAATGTGCGCTGGTCGATGAACTGCGTGTAGACCTCAAGGCGACCCTCGAGCAGCACGGCGCCCAGCACCGGCAGCGGGTCGTCGATGGACTCTGCGATGGGGCCGAGGGTGTTGTCCGCGAAGAAGTCGAGGGTGTTCTCGACGCCGGAAGCGTCGACGGAAGTGACGGCGTAATAACCGTTGCCGCTGGAGCCGCCGCGAAAGTCCTCCAGCGCCAGGGTCCAGACCCACAGCCCCTTACCCGCGGCGAGCTGCGGCCCGCCGTCGGTGATGACATAGCGGGTGAAGTAGCGCGGCTCCCAGGCGAGTACCGCTGGCTTGTAATAACGGTCCGCATAAAACGTCCCCGAGCCAGGCCAAACCGTCGCGATCGGTTGGGCGTCGGGAAGGTTAGTGGCGTCGATCGGCGCGTCGTAGCGGTAAACGCGGTAGCGGTCGACTTCCAGCGGGTCGGCCTCTGTCCACGTCAAGAACGTCTGGCCGCTCGAATGGTGAGCGCTGATGGCGCTCGGCTGGGGCGGCAGCGTCGGCGGGTTGCCTGCGAAGGCGATCGGCGCGACGGCGGTGGCGAGCAGCAGAGCCTTAGGGATGAGCGCGATCACGGTGTATGCGGAGTAACGGTGTGGTCGAGGTCGAGGTTGGACCGTCCCCAGGGAAGGTGGGACAGCCGTGGATGAGGAGCGGTTCCGACCGGGCTCACGGTGCTTACTCGGCTCACGGTGCTTACTCGGCTCACGGTGCTTACTCGGCTCACGGTGCTTACTGGGCTCACGGTGCTTACTGGGCTCACGGTGCTTACTGGGCTCACGGTGCTTACTGGGCTCACGGTGCTTACTGGGCTC
>Ga0163144_10001471_pt1 | contig 55557 bp, 42 predicted proteins | sample OliLak19BULKMAT1_FD_123175 | JGI IMG/M metagenome (GOLD analysis project Ga0163144, IMG submission 123175) | Freshwater microbial mat bacterial communities from Lake Vanda, McMurdo Dry Valleys, Antarctica - Oligotrophic Lake LV.19.BULKMAT1 | ecosystem: Environmental > Aquatic > Freshwater >... | reverse complement strand
TGCTCGTCGAACGCCACCGCCCCCGGAACCCCGCCCTGGTCGACGCCCTGCTGACGGCCGACCAGTCGACTCCCGCAGGAATCGCCGCGCAGCGCGCGAGCGTGAGCCAGCTCAAGGCCCTTATCGCTGGCGACGCTTCCCCCGACGGACGCGACCTCGCCGGCGTCGCGGACGCCCTCGTGAGCCGCAGCGTCTGGATCGTCGGTGGCGATGGGTGGGCGTACGATATCGGGTTTGGGGGGCTGGACCATGTGATGGCCAGCGGGAAAAACGTCAACGTGCTGGTGCTGGATACCGAGGTGTACTCGAACACCGGCGGCCAGGCGTCGAAGTCGACCGGCCTGGGCGCGGTGGCCAAATTCGCCGCCGGCGGCAAGGCGACGCCTAAAAAAGACCTCGGCGAACTGGCCATGAGCTACGGCTACGTGTACGTCGCCCAGATCGCCCTCGGCGCCGACGACACGCAGACGGTCCGCGCCTTCGAGGAGGCCGAGAGCTACAACGGGCCGTCGCTGATCATCGCCTACAGCCCGTGTATCGCGCACGGGATCGACATGGCGCGGGGAGTGGACCAGCAGGCGCTCGGGGTGAAATCCGGCCACTGGCCCCTCTACCGGTTTGATCCGAGGCTCACGGAGGCCGGCAAAAACCCATTCCAGCTGGACTCGAAGGCGCCCTCGGTATCGTTCAAGGACTACGCCTACAACGAAAACCGCTACCGAACCCTCTCGCTCGTCGACCCGGACGCCGCCGCGCGCTTCCTCAAACAAGCCCAGGCCCATGTCGACGCCCACTGGAAAAAATTCGAACGGATGGCCGGCATAGCCTCTGGCGATGGCCATGCCAACGCCCCTCCGCGCCCTCCCGGCCCACCCCGGCCATCCTGACGCCCCCCCGTACAGACACGATACCTCGTGTCTCTATATGTCCCCTGGATACGCGGACCCCATCCGCGAAAACGATACACGGACGCGATGTATCGCGTCCCTACAGACGGCCAACCTTATGAATCTATCCACCTCCTACCTCGGCCTCTCGCTCAAAAACCCCATCGTGGCGTCGGCCTCGCCGCTGTCCGAGCACCTGTCCGGCATCCGCCGGCTGGAGGACGCCGGCGCGGCGGCGGTGGTCATGCACTCCCTCTTCGAGGAGCAGCTGACGAAAGAGAGCCATCGGCTGGATCATTACCTCGACTACGGCACCGAGAGCTTCGCCGAGGCGCTGAGTTATTTTCCCGAGGCGGACGCCTACCATGTCGGGCCCGATCAGTATCTGGAGAAGATTCGAAAGGCGCGCGAGGCGGTGGAGATCCCGATCATCGGGAGCCTGAACGGAATTTCGACAGGAGGCTGGGTGCGGTATGCCCGGGAGATCGAGCAGGCCGGCGCGCATGCGCTGGAGCTGAATATCTACTATGTCGCCACCGATCCGGACCAGACGGGGGCCGAGGTCGAGGCGCGGTATCTGGACATCGTGCGCGCCGTCCGCGAAACGATCTCCATTCCTCTGGCCGTCAAGCTCGGGCCGTACTTTAGCTCGATGGCCCACATGGCGCTGCAATTCGCCGGCGCCGGCGCAAACGGACTGGTGCTGTTCAACCGGTTTTATCAGCCCGACATGGACCTCGAGGCGCTGGAGGTGCGCCCGCACCTCGTGCTCAGCACGTCCGGCGAACTCCGCCTCCCGCTCCGCTGGGTGGCCATCCTGTACGGGCGCGTCCCCGTGGACTTTGCCATCACGAGCGGCGTCCACACCTTCGAGGACGTGCTGAAAGGCGTCATGGCCGGCGCGAATGTGACCATGATGGCCTCCGAGCTGCTCCAGCATGGCATCGACCGCATCGCCGTCGTCCTCGATGAACTCCAGCACTGGATGACCCTCCACGAATACGAATCGATCCTCCAGATGCGCGGCAGTATGAGCCAGCGCCACGTCAAGGAGCCTTCGGCGTTTGAGCGGGCCAATTATATGAAAGAGCTGCAGTCCTGGCGGCGCGACCCCGCACTGTATTCCCATTCTTGAGGATGACCTTCTTGATGATCAGAAGGTGAGACGGCGAGAATACCGCCGACTCGTATCTTTTTTGCCCGCTATCACGTAGTTTTCGCCCACGCATCCGACCCACACGAGCGAATCGCGTTCATAATATCCATCATGGCCGGTAATGCCAGGCCTACCTGTACACTGCCACCCTGAAACCCATCACGATCATGGAAAAACAAGACTTTTTGGACAAAGCCGGCAAACTGTTCGATTGGTTCGACAAGACCAAGGACAAGCTTGTCGAGGAAGCCGGAGAATTGAAAGAAGACCTCGCCGAGAAGGCCAAAGAACTGGAGGTCAAGCGCGAAGCCCTCAAAGTAAAGCTGGACAAGGTGCGCGAATCCGGCGAGGAGAAGTGGGAAGAGCTGAAGGATGAGATGGAGGAGAACTTCACCGAGATGAAAGCCGGCGCCGAAAAGCTGGTTGACAAGCTCAAGAAAACAGACGCCCCGCCTACCGGCGAGTAACTCGCCTCTTTCCGACGGAAGCAGACCTTTGGGGTCTTGGTGGCCCCAAAGGTCGCTTCAGAACCGGGTGGCATAGGGACATCACACCGGCGCATGAAGACCGACCGCCGCGACGACGGGGCGGGTGAACTCCGCCGGCATGCGAGTAATCTGAATGGGAAGATGCGTCGCCCCGATTATCGACCCCTCGGGTACAATGGCGTTTCGGGGGATGACAATGATGCCGTCGCGGATGTAATAATTGGGCCCTTCGCCTTCCTGCACGTTATCCTCGTTCGCGATGACCGTCCCGTTGCCAATACTCACATTCGAATCCAGGATGGCGCCCTCGATATAACAGGCCTCCCCCACACCGGGCCGATCGGGTGCGTTGACATGGCGCATCCCGCGCGAGGGCCCCTGCGCGAAGTAGTCGGCCCCCATCATCACCGTGTTCTTGAGCGTGCTCCTGTCGCCAACGATGGAGCGGACACCCAGCACGCTGCGATACAGGCGCGCATTCGAGACGGTTGAGCCCTCGCAAATGATGGCATCATGCACGAGTGAGCCGAGGATACGCGCCGGCGGTAACGCTTCCGCACGCGTCCGCATGTAGAGGCAGGACGTGACAAAGTCGAACGACGGCCGCGACTGGGCCATCGCCAGGTTGGCGGCGTGGTAGGAGCGGATGCTGCCTACGTCGCTCCAGTACCCCTCGAACGGGTAGCTGACGACGCGCCATTTTCCGAGTGCGTCCGGGATGATGTGTTTGCCAAAATCGTGGCGGCCGGAGTCGTCCGTCAACAGCCGGCGGAGCACCTGTTTGTCGAACAGGTAGATGCCCGTGGACGCCAGATACCGCCGGCCGGCGCGATGTAACGCCTCGGGCACCGGGCTGGCCAGGGATGTGAGCTGCGCGGGTGTGGGTTTCTCGCGAAACACCGAAATCGCGTCGTCGTCCGTGATCTGCATGATCCCAAACTCGGTTGCCTCCTCGGCCGTCACGGGCGTCGTGGCGACCGTCACATCGGCCTCGCGCTGCAGGTGGTGGCGAAAGAGGGCGTCGAAGTCCATGTCATAAATCTGATCCCCCGACAACACCAACACCTGGTTTCCCGTGTGATTGTCCAGGTGGTGCAGCACCTGCCGAACCGCATCGGCCGTGCCCCTGTACCAGTCGGTCGATTCCGGCGTCTGCTCGGCGGCGAGGATAGAGACGAAACGTTCGTCGTACGTATCGAACCGGTACGTGTCCGCGATGTGACGGTGCAGGCTCGCCGAATTAAATTGGGTGAGCACAAAGATCCGGTTGATGCCGGCGCGCAAGCAGTTCGTAATCGGGATATCTACAAGGCGATATTTTCCCAGAAGGGAAATAGCCGGCTTTGCGTGCGTGGCCGTCAGTGGGAAGAGCCGCGTGCCGGCTCCGCCGCACAAAACGACAGCGAGTACGTTGTTCATCGAATGGGACATGGGAACAAGCAATAAAAACGGTTCGGCGCGGTTCGCTTCGGCATGGTAGCGGAGGTACCGTCAATGGTCATGCCAATACGAAATCCAAACGCCAGTCTCCACATGTACGATCTGTCATCCAATCAAACAAATCGGAGCGGAGGAACCGGACGGGTGACTCTCGTCTGGGATGTGCGGATTTTCCGAACCGCGATGTCGCGAATCCCCTTACGGCGTGTCAGGGGAACCCGGCGCGTTACCCTTTAAACATCGACGCCCACCGGGGATTCTTAACGCCGCACGAGCGGGTTGTCCGTCTGCCGAAAGAGAAGGGCGCGGAGCGCATCCGGATCGTTCGCTTCCATCCAGTCCGCGAGAAAACCCGACCGTTCCATCTGGCCGGCGAGGTGCGCCAGAATCCGAAGGTTTTGCCCCGGGCGGTCCAGCGGTGTCACAAGAAAGAGGAAGGCACGGATCGGTTCGGTCTCGCCGTCGGGTATCGGGGCGTCCGAGTCGGCCTTCATCTCATCGTAACGGATGCGAACACCGGCTCGACAGCGTAACAAGATGAGTTGGGGACGGTCGATGTGGGGAATACGCGCATGCGGCAACGCGACGCCGGGCACCAGGGGGGTGGCGCCCAATCGAATCCCTTCACTCAGGCCCCGAAGCAGGTCGGGCTCGTCGATCGAGAGGCGTTTGACCAGCCGGCCGGCGACCTCCTCCAACACGTACGCCAGGGACGGGGCGTCCGCAAGATCGACGATGCCGGCGGAGCGCACCATCTCGACATATACGTGTTCGTCGTTTACTTCATCCTCCCTCCGGGGAGGGGGCAAAAATGCAACAAAGACATCGCCCTTCTCCGGGGTACGCGTCTCACCGGCAACATACACCTCCACCCGGGATACCTTCTTGAGCAGCAGCAACGGGATGAGTGCCTCGCCATACTCCGCCATCAGCGCCTCATAGTCCGTCGACTCCTCCAGCGCAAATGCCTGCAATTCTCCTCCCTGCATCAGGCGTTGGGTAAGGGTCGCGTGATCCGCACCGTCGGCGAACAGGGGCCGGCCGCGGAGATGAAGGGGCAACAGACTGTGCCGCTCTTCGTGATCCGAGTTCTTCGAGACAAGCTGAAATACTTCCGCGCGTTCGAACACCTCGGAGAAATGGATCGACGCCAGGGAGTTGACCTCGTCATTGGGAGTCATCGCCAGCAATTTGCCGATGCCGCCCAGATCGAGTTCGTCGAATGCGGTGTCAGACAGAGCATCGGCGACCTGGGCGCGAACGCCCTGGGCGCGCGCCTGTTCAACGGAGCCGGCATTGGCGTCAATGACCAGCACACTCCGCCCGTGCGCCTCCGCGAGTTTCGCCAGACGGATGCTCCACGCATTGGCGCCCAGGATGAGCAACCCCTGCGGCGCCGGCTGCGCCAGGTCCAGGTAACGGGCGAGGGGGCTCAACGTCAACCCGTAGACGGTCACAGTGCCAACGATAACCAGAAATACAATGGGGACCAGGGCATCGATGACCTCCGGGTAAATCGGCTCCAATCGAAAAGCAAAAAGCGAGGCCACCGCCGCCGCCACGATGCCGCGCGGCGCCAGCCACGACAGAAATACCTTCTCCCGCCATCCGAATCGGGAGTGGATCAGGGAGCCGAAGACGGCGGCCGGCCGGACCACGAGAATCAGAAAACCCAGGAAAAGGATCGCCCGCCAATCGATATAAGCCAGAGCGCCGATTTCCAGCCGGGCACTGAGGAGGATAAACAGCGAAGCGATGAGCACCACTTGAAGATCCTCTTTGAACTCGACAATGCGACGAACCGAGACATACGGTTGATTCGCCAGCATAATCCCCATCAGGGTCGACGTCAGCAACCCGGACTCTTCCTGGAGTATGTTCGAAAGCTCGAAGGTCGCCAGGACCAGCGTAAGCGCAAAGGGATTGAGCAGGAAGTCTGGCACCAACCGCCGGCGTAATACCACCAGCATCATCGCAGCACCCGTGATGCTTACGCCCAGGCTCACAAAGAGCACGTTAAAGAGACCGGATAACGCCTCCAGAACGGCCTCGCTCACTCGATCGGCCTCGGCGCCGTTGAGCAAAACGATCGCTTCGAGCACGAGAACCGCCAGCAATGCGCCGATTGGGTCGATGGTGATGCCCTCCCAGCGTGCGATGATCCCCACCCTACCGCTCGGCCGCACATGCCGCAACAGGGGGATGACCACCGTGGGGCCCGTAACGGTCAGGATGGCGCCAATCTGAATGGACAGGCCGATCTCGAAGCCGGCTATGTAATGCGCGCCCAGGCTTGCAAGCACCCAGGTGATAAACACTCCGATCGTGATCAGGCTCACGACAGCTGTCCCGACTTCGCGTAGATCACGCACCCGAAGCCCCAGCCCGCCCTCGAACAGGATGACGCCGATCGATAACGACACAAAGGCAAAAACCCACTCGCCCTGAAGCGAGGCCGGCGACAAAAAGCCCGTCAGCGGGCCGGCTATAAACCCGATTAGCAAGAGCAGTAGAATCGAAGGCACGCGGATTCGCCAGGCGAGCCACTGGGCTCCGAAACCGAGCACGAATACACTCACTATCCCAAAAAGAATCTGCTCTACAGTCAAGGCGACGGGGGTTAGAATAACGGTTGAACGGACAGGTCCAGCCGGACGGCCCCCCCTATAATACACAATTATCAGATACCCGTGTCGAACCCGACACTACGCCGCGACTGCCCGTTCCTCGAAGCCGTGGGGGTGGGCTTTGTGCCAGGCCCAGGCGCTCTCCAGGATCTGCTTCAACTCGGGATACTCGGGCTTCCACCCCAGCTCGCGGCGCACCCGGGCGCTGTCGGCAATCAGCGTGGCCGGGTCGCCGGGGCGCCGGGCACCAAAGCGGACCGGGATCGGGTGCCCCGTCACTTCCCGCGCGGCTTCGATCACCTCGAGCAGACTGAAACCGCTGCCGTTGCCGAGGTTGTACGTCCGGCTCCCCGCATCCAGGGCCCGGAGCGCCAGGATGTGAGCCTGCGAAAGGTCCTTGATGTGGACGTAATCCCGCACGCACGTCCCGTCCGGCGTGTCGTAATCGGTCCCATAAATGACCACCTCCTCGCGCTGCCCCAGCGCCACCTGCAGGACGATCGGGATGATGTGGGTCTCGGGCGTGTGATCCTCGCCGTGATCGGGCGACACCGCCCCGCACGCGTTGAAATACCGGAGCGCCGCAAACCGCATCCCGTATACCCGATCCATCCAGTGGAGCATGCGCTCCAGGATAAACTTCGACTCCCCGTAGGGGCTTCCCGGCACGATCGGCGCATCGGGTTCGATGGGCATGACCTCGGCGGCGCCGAACAGATTGGCGGTGGAGGACAGGATAAACTTGCCCACGCCATGCTTCACGGCGCATTCCAGCAGGTTCAACCCGTTTCGGACGTTGTCTCCGAGATACAGGAACGGCTTTTCCATGGACTCGCCGACGAGCGTGTGCGAGGCGAAGTGCATGATGGCGTCCGGCCGGTGCGCCGCCAGGGTGGCGTCGAGCAGCGCTCGGTCCGCCAGGTCGCCCTCTACAAACACGGCCGAAGGGTGGACGGCAGCGCGGTGGCCCTGGTACAGGTTGTCGTACACGACGACACGATCGCCAGCGTCGACCAGATCTCGAACGGCGGTGCTTCCAATATAGCCGGCTCCACCGGTGACAAATACGTTCATGAATGGCCCTCTGCGATAGGTTCTCGGTGTTGACATGCCGTGATGTGACGATGTGCTGTCGTTACATCACGGCACGGCGACGAACAAGAACCGGAGGCGCGCGCGTTTACCGGGCCGAGAACGTGAAGGTGGTTGAACTGCGGTAGACCTGCCCGGGGTCGAGGCGAGTCGAGGGGAAATCCGGCTTGTTAGGCGAATCCGGAAAATGCTGCGTCTCCAGGCAGAAGCCCGTCCTCCGCGCATACGGGGCGCCGTCCGGGGCGACGAAGGATCCGTCGAGAAAGTTGCCGGTGTAGAACTGGACGCCCGGCTCGGTGGTGTGGACCTGGAGGACGCGGCCGGTGGTCGGCTCGTACACTTCCGCGGCGAGTTGCAGACCCTCCCCTTCCCGGTTCAACACGAAGTTGTGGTCGTAGCCCATCCCGTAGGCGATCTGTGTATCGTCGGCATCGATCCGCTCGCCGATCGTATGGGGCGTCGTGAAGTCGAACGGCGTGCCAGCCACGGGCGCGAGCTCACCGGTCGGGATGAGCGTCGCGTCGATCGGGGTGTAGCGGTCTGCGTTGAGGCGAACCTCGTGGCCCAGGATCGACGTCTTGCCGGCGTCCTTCAGGTTGAAATAGGTGTGATTCGTGAGGTTGACAACCGTCGGCTTGTCCGTCCGCGCCTCGTAGTCGATGCGCAAGGTGTTGTCGTTGGACAGCGTATACGTGATCCGAACGTCGAGCCGGCCCGGATACCCTTCTTCGCCGTCGGCGCTCGCGTAGGTAAACTCGATCCCCACCCCGTTCATGTTCTCGATCGGGTTGGCGGACCAGATTTGTTTGTCGAACCCTTTTATACCACCATGGAGGCTGTTAGGGCCGTTGTTTTTGGCGAGCGTATATACGGTGCCATCCAGCGAAAACTGACCGTTGCCGATGCGGTTGGCGTATCGCCCCGCGACGGCGCCGAAAAACGGGCTGCCGGCGAGGTAGGCCTCCAGATTGTCGTACCCGAGCGTCACTTCGGCGTAGTGTCCTTCCCGATCGGGCGCTTTGATGGACGTCACGATGGCCCCGTACGCCGTGAGCGTCACTTCCATACCGCTCGTATTCATGAGGGTATACAGACCGACACTGGCGCCCTCCGGGGTCGTGCCAAACGAGGTGCTTAGGATTTTAGGGAGATCGGCGGCGGGCATATCGTCGGAAGGTTTGCAGCTGGCGAACAACAGACCGCCGGCGACCAGGGCGGCTATGCGGAGCGTGGAGACGTTCATGGGCGTGGGGATATGAGCATGGACTGAGGCGTCATGGTACGGTACGCGGATGAAATCCGCCACCTACACCAGCACAACAAGCAGACTCCGCGGTCCATGCGCGCCCAGCACCAGCGATTGCTCGATGTCGGCCGTCTTCGACGGTCCGGCGATGAAGACGCCGAAGCCCTCGATGTCCGTCCGGACGGCCGCGTAGGCGGCGTGCATGTCGGGCACGAGGCGGCCGGCGTCGAGCACGATCGCCAGATGCTGCGCAATAAACGGCGCGGCGCGGTGCACCATCTGATGTTCATAGACCCACACGGCTCCGTTTTCGGACACCCCCAAGTCCCCCTCCAGCACCATCAGATCGAGGCCGGCGAGGTCGTGTGGATCACCCACTTCCTCCAGCCTGACGGTCCCGGCTATCCCGGCCACGGCCGAAGCCACCACCCGGGCGTCGGGGTAGGCGCGGGCGACAGCGTCCGCCGCGCCGGCGCGGCTTGTGCGCTCGACACGTCCCCCGATCGCCTGAACCATCGCTTCGAAGGCGGCGACGAGGGTTTCCGGATCCGACGAGGTGATCGCAGGGGATTCAGGACGCGGCACGCCGGCCGGCTTGTGCGCCCGGATCGCCTGCAAGATGGTTTCACGACTGCTCATGGGGTGCCTCCCTGCGGCCTGTTTGCTTTATACCACGCCTGAAACCGCTGCTTCGCCGGCGCCGGCCACTCGCGGTCCCGCCCCCAGGGCAGCCGCCGCGTGAGCCAGGCCGGCGTGAACCGGATCACCCGGCGCCCCAGCGCGCCCGCCCAGGCGAACCGGCCCGCGCTCCGCAGCACCCAGCCGCCCATCCGCATCCCCAGCTTCTTGCTGGCCGGCACGTGGCCGGCCCGTACAACGATCTGCCGCCACCGGTACAGCTGCTCGTGGATGTCGATCTTGACCGGGCACACATCGCTGCACGAACCGCACAGCGTGGAGGCGAACGGGAGACTGCTATGTTTCATGAGATCCTGCCCCGGCGACAGGATCGCGCCGATGGGGCCAGGGATCGTGGCGTCGTAACTGTGCCCGCCGCTGCGGCGGTAGATGGGGCACGTGTTGAGGCACGCCCCGCAGCGAATACACTTCAGCGAGCGCCAGAAGTCCGGCCGGCTCAACTGCTCCGTCCGGCCGTTGTCCACGAGCACGACATGCAACTCGGCGCCCGGCCGCGGGCGGATGAAGTGGGATGTATAGACGGTGAGGTGTTGACCGGTGGCGCTCCGCGCCAGCAACCGGGTGAACACCCCCAGGTCGTCCGAGCGTGGGATGAGCTTCTCGATCCCCATACAGGCGATGTGCACCTTCGCCAGGTGCACGCCGAGATCTGCGTTCCCCTCGTTGGTGCAGACGACGAACCCGCCCGTCTCCGCCACAGCGAAATTCACGCCCGTGATGGCCGCTTCAGCTGCCAGGAAACGCGTCCGCAGGTGCTGTCGTGCCGCCTCGGTGAGGTACTTTGGGTCCGTCGCGCCGGCTTCCGTGCCCAGCTTCTCGTGAAACAGCACCCCGATGTCTTCCTTTTTCAGGTGGATCGCCGGCAGGACGATGTGGCTCGGCGGCTCGTCCCGCAGTTGCACGATCCGTTCGCCGAGGTCGGTGTCCACCACCTCCACGCCGGCCCGCTCCAGATACGGGTTGAGATGGCACTCCTCCGTGAGCATGGACTTGCTCTTCACCAACCGCTGTACGCCGTGCCGCTGGAGGATCTCCAAAACGATCCGGTTGTGCTCGGCGGCATCCTTCGCCCAATGCACCTGGACCCCGTTCGCCAGCGCCTGCCGCTCAAACTGCTCGAGATATGTGTCCAGATGCGTCAGCGTATGCTCTTTGATCCGCGACGCCCGCTCTCGCAAGGCCTCCCACTCCCCCACGACCCCACTCGCCCGGTCGCGCTTCTCGCGGACAAACCAGAGCGACGCATCGTGCCAGTCTGTGCGGGCCTCGTCGGCAAGAAATCGGGCGGCGGCTTCGGAGTGTGACATGGGGGATTAAGGGCAAAATGTAAAATGTAAAGGGCAAAATGGCTGGGGCAATAGTCGATGGTCGATGGTCGATGCCAAACCGCTAATCGTGTAATCGCTATTCGCTATTCGCTAATCGCTAATCGTCTAATCGCTAATCACCCGCTCCTGCCAGTATTTCAGCAATATGAACAAACCGCAGCGGCCGTTTTTCACGCCGGCCGAGGCCTTCGAGGTGCATCAGGCAGGACATATCGGTGCCGGTGATCACTTCGGCGCCGTGGCGCTCGTGGTCGCGCAACCGGTCGCGCCCCATCTTTACGGAGAGGGCCTCTTCGTTCACCGCGAAGGTGCCGCCGAAGCCGCAACATTCGTCGGACCGGTCCAGGTCGATGAGCTCGATCCCATCCACCATCTCCAGCAGCCGGCGCGGCTTGCTGAACGCCGGCTCGTTGCGCTCCGAGCTTTTCCCGAGCCGGAGCCCGCGCAGCCCGTGGCAGCTCTCGTGGATCCCCACGCGGTGCGGAAACCGGGCATCCAGGCGGTCGACCAGGAGGACGTCCGTCAGGAAGGCGCAGAGTTCGAAGGTCCTGTCGTGGAGGCGCTCGATGAGGGCCGGATCGCCGAGGCGGGTGTAGTGCTCCTTGACATGCAAAATGCAGCTCCCGGAGGGTGAGACGATGTAGTCGAATCCGTCGAACGTGCCCGCGAACCGGCGCATGATCGGGAGGCTCTCCGCCTCGAACCCCGCATTCGCCAGCGGCTGCCCGCAACACGTCTGCCCCGCCGGCACCGCCACCTCGCAGCCCAGCCGCTCGAGCAGCGTCAGCGTCGCCACCGCGACCTGCGGGTAAAACTGGTCGATGTAACAGGGGACGAAGAGTGCGACGGTCATGGTTGCAGGTGGGCAGGTTGCAGGTGGGCAGGTTGCAGGTGGGCAGGTTGCAGGTGGGCGGGTTGCAGGTGGGCAGGTTGCAGGTGGGCAGGTTGCAGGTGGGCAGGTTGCAGGTGGGCAGGTTGCAGGTGGGCGGGTTGCAGGTTGGCAGGTTATTGAAAGCAAACTATGACATGGCGCACGGAATCAGTCTAAAGAACCTGTAACCTGCCAACCTGCAACCCTTTCCGCCGCTTAGCGGCGGAAAGCCTCTGCCAGCCCGCCATCCACATTGACGATCTGGCCGGTGGTTTTTGCGAGCCGGTCGCTGGCGAGGAGGAAGATGGCTTCCGCCTGGTCGGCGGGGGTGATGGCTTTGCGGGTGAGGGTGCGCTGGCTGTAGAAGGCCGCGAGTTTATCGCGCAGGGCCTCGGTCGTCTCCGCGTCGCTCCAGGCGATGCCGTATTTGATGAGCGAGGCGATGACGCGGTCCCGCGGAAACATCGCGCTGCCGGCGACTACCGTGGCCGGCGCCACGCCGTTCACCCGCACCAGCGGCGCGAGCTCGATGGCCAGCTCGCGGATGACGTGGTCGGCCGCAGCCTTGCTGGTATCGTAGGCGATGCTGCCGCGCTTCGCGACGACGGCGTTGACGCTGGTGGTGACGACCATGCTGCCGGCCAGCCCCTGCGCCCGCCAGATGCCGGCGGCCTCCTCGGCGGCGATGTTCGGCCCCATTGTGTTGACGGCGAAGGTCTTCATCCAGGCCCCATCCGCTACCCGTCCCTGTGCGTCAGGTGCGACATACAGCCCCGCGGTAAACACGACGATGTCCAGCCCGCCATAGGCCAGCACGACCTGTCGGAGCACCGCCGCCACCGCGTCGCGGTCGGTCACGTCGGCCGCCAGCCCGATCGCGTCGCCGCATCCGGAGATACCGGTGCCGGCCACCCCGATGCCGGCTCCCACCCGGGCGAGAATCTCCCGAGCGGTCTGGTCCGCCGCTTCCTGCTGCAGGTCCACCGCCACCACGACGGCGCCCTCCGCGGCCAGCCGGCCGGCCGATTCCTTGCCGATGCCGCTGCCGGCGCCGAACACGATCGCGATCCGCCGCGACAGCTCCTGCTCCCGCGGCATCCGCTGCAGCTTGGCCTCTTCCAGCGCCCAGTATTCGATGTCGAACGCCTCCTGGCGTGGCAGGGCCGTGTAGGTATCCACAGCCTCGGCGCCCCGCATCACTTCAATGGCGCAGGTGTAAAACTCGGCCGTTACGCGGGATTCGCTCTTCGTTTTCCCCCAGGCGATCATGCCCAGCCCGGGAATGAGCACCACCGTAGGACTGCCGCCGCGCATCGCCGGCGAGTCGGACCGCTTGCAAGCCTGGTAATAGGCCGCGTAATCGGCCTGGTACGCGGCGATGCCGGCGTCGAGTTTTTTATGGAGATCGCCGGGCGACTCGGCGTGGGGATTCCAATCGATGTACAGTGGCTTGATCTTCGTCCGCAGAAAGTGGTCCGGGCACGAGGTGCCCAGCTCCGCGAGGCGCGACGCGGCGGCGGAGTTGACGAATTCCAGCACCGACGGCGAAGCCTCCACCGTAGCGATCATCCGCTGTTCCTGCCCCAGACGCCCGCGCAGCCACGGCAGCAGGCCGACCAGTGTATCTTCCCGAACCGCCGCCGGCATCGACGGATACTTCGCCCCCTCGAACACGGCCTGACCCTTGTCGCGCGCGGCCAGAAACGCGGCCGCCTTCTCGATCAGCTCCAGGCTCAGCCGGTAACAGGCGCGATCGTCCTCCGCCCAGTTGATGAGGCCGTGGCCGCCGAGCATGACGCCCCGCGCGTTCGGGTGCCGACGGCAGACGTCTTGCAACGTCAGGCCAAGTTCGAATCCGGGCCGCTGCCAATCGACCCAAATCACGTCGTCGCCATACACCTCGCGGGTCAGCGCCGGCCCGTTCTCGGCCGTGGCCAGCGCGATGCAGGCCACGGGATGTGTGTGATCGACGTGTTTGTGGGGCACGAAGCTGTGAAGCGGCGTGTCGATCGACGAGGCGCGTGGGTTCAGGTTAAACGTACAGTGGCGGTACATGTCCACCATCGCATCCTCCGCCGGCGTCTTCGGGCCGCGCGGGGTGAGGCCGGCATAGATGGCCTGTAGAGCGATTAGTCGATCCTGATACAACGAGGCAAAATGCTCACGCTTCGCCGTACGCAGATCGCCGCCGGAGCCTTTGACCCAGAGGACCTCGACGGTATGCCCGGTCATCGGGTCTCTCTCCATCAGCTTCGCGGAGGTGTTGCCGCCGCCGGTGTTCGTGATCCGCCAGTCCTGGCCCAATAGGTTCGAGCGATAGACGAGCCGGCCTACGGGGTCGAGGCGATCGGCGACGGCGTCGTCCCAGAGATTTTGCATGGTGGTTGGGTTCGTTGGGGCGGAGGCCGTTCATGGCCCGTATTCCACGAGGTCCGAAGAGCGCGCGGCGGCTTCGTGCAGGCTGAGGCCGGCCGGCAAATCGCCCACGGCGCGCGCCTGGATGAGCACATTGCCCAACACGGTCGCCTCGGTGGGGCCGGCCACGACGCGGCGGCTACAGGCGGCGGCCGTCAGCGTGCAAAGTAGCGTATTTTGCGCACCTCCACCGAATAGATGGAGGGTGTCGATGGTTTCGCCGAGCACAGCTTCCAGATCGGCCAGCGCCCGGCGATAACTTTCGGCGATGCTCTGGAGCACCATACGCGCCAGCGCGCCGCGCGAAGCCGGCTGCGGCGCTCCGTGTTCGCGCAGCCAGCCGCGCAGCCGCGCTTCCATCCCGCCCCGCGCCAGAAACCGAGCGTCTTCCAGGTCGATCAGCGACGGCGCCGGCCCTTCCGCACGCGCGGCTTCGATCAACGCCGGCCATCCGATGCCATCGCCAGCCTCGGCCCACTCCCGCATACACTCCTGGAGCGACCAGAGACCGGTCAGATTTTTCAGAAACCGGATGGTGCCGTCGACGCCGGCCTCATGGGTATACCCGGCCTCGCGGGCGGCGACCGTCGGCCGTGGAGTCGTCCGTTCTACACCGAGCAGCGACCACGTCCCGCAACTGATGTAGGCCCATCGCCCGGATGACGGTGTCGCCGGCGCCGCCGCGATGGCGCAGCCGGTATCGTGTGAGCAGGTGGCGATCGCCTGAACGCCCGGCGCGGCATGGAGCGGGCCGAGTATCGTCCCGGAGGGCACGATGTCCGTCCACTGGCCGGCGGAGAGACCAAACGCAGCCATCATCGGCGCGGCCCATCGACGAGTAGATACGTCCATCATCTGACTCGTGCTGGCGATCGACAACTCGGTGACGGCCACTCCGCATAGCCGGTAATGCAGATAATCCGCCAGAAACAGGTGGCGATGGACCCAGCGGAGCGCCTCGGAATCGGCCTCGCGGTCGGCAAGCACCTGGTAAAGGGTGTTAAACGGCAAAAACTGGATGCCCGTCTGACGGTAAATATCGGCCTTCGGGACGACGCCGAACGCCCGCTCCATCACCCCGTTCGTCCGTGGATCGCGGTAACAAAACGGCCGGCGCAACGGCCGGCCGGAGGCGTCGAGCGGCACGTAATCCACCCCCCAGGCATCGACCGAAACGGAGCGCAGCCGGTCCGTCATCCCCAGCGCGCGGAGCACGCCGGCGTGGAGTTCGCGCTCGATCGCCTCCAGGTCCCAGTATAACCGCTCCCCCGCTTCGACGATCGGGGTGACGAAGCGGTGCACCTCCTCCAGACGCATGTGATCCCCGTCCCAGATGCCCAGAACAGCCCGGCTGCTGGAGGCGCCCAGATCAAATGCAAGGTACGTGGGGGGGGAGGGCAAGGGAAAAATGAAAAGGGAAAAATGAAAAGGGATGTCGCAACGACCTCCACACACGACCTTAAACCGAGAACCTCAAACCTTAAACCCCTTCACAGGCTTTGCGGCGGCATGTAGGCGGCGGTGTAGCGGGACTCGGCGACAGCCTCGCGGTACCCCGAGTGCCGGAATGTGCGAATCGGGTCGAGGGCGCCGCCGTTGCGCCGGCGGGCTTCCGCGATGAGCGGCCGCACGTCGGTCTCGAAGGCCGCCTTGAGCGTCATTTCCGCCATCAAAGCGTCGTTCGACTCCTGATAGCCGTCCAGCGCCTCGCGGTCCACGAGCTGTGCTTTGGCGTAGGCGCGCTGGAGTTCCTGCACGCTCTGGAGGAGGGCCTCGATGGGGTCCTTCAGGTTGTGACTCTGGTCGATCATGTACGCCGGCTTGAAGTTCGGCACCCGGTCGCGCGCGGCATCCACCAGTTCGTTGAACACGAGGAAGAGCTGGTAGGGCCGGATGGAGCCAGTCGTGAGGTCGTCGTCCCCGTATTTCGAGTCGTTAAAATGGAAGCCGCCGAGTTTGCCGGCGCCGATGAGGCGGGCCACGATCTGCTCGATATTCGCGTTGGGCAGGTGGTGCCCGAGGTCCACGAGGCAGAACGCGCGCTGGCCGAGGGCCGAGGCGAGGAGGTAGGACGAGCCCCAGTCCTGCACGACAGTCGAGTAAAACGCCGGCTCGTACGGCTTGTGCTCGGTGAACAGCCGCCAGTCGGCGGGCAGGCCGGCGTAAAGGGTCTGCAATCCATCCAGCGTCCGCTCGAAGCTCTTGCGCAGATGCGCCTGCCCCGGGTAGTTGCTTCCATCGGCGAGCCACACCGTGATGGCGTCGGACCCGAGCGTCTTCCCCACTTCGATGACGTGCAGGTGGTGCTCGATGGCCTGGTGTCGGACATCGGCGCTCGTGTGGCACAGCGAGCCGAACTTGTAGCTATGCGCCTGGCCGGCCTGGTCCTGAAAGGTGTTCGAGTTGACGGCGTCGAACCCGAGGCCGAGCAAGCCGGCGTGTGCCTTCAGGGCGGCCGCGTCGTCGGGCTCGTCCCACGGGATATGGAGTGACACCTTACCACAGGTCCGCATCAACTGCTGAATGACGGCGATGTCCTCCATCTTTTCGTAGATATCCCGCGGCTCGCCGGCACCGGGGAAACGGCCGAAGCGCGTGCCGCCGGTACCGAGCGCCCAGGACGGGATGGCGACTTCGAACTGGCGAACCGCCTCGATGACGTGGTCTAAATCGGCCCCACGCCGGGCGAGTTGCTCACCGAGATGGCGGATGTCGGCCTCGTGGGCCTGCTGGAGGATGGCGTTCTGCCGTGCGACAACGTCGGGCTGTAGCATATCACGCTTCCGATTGTTTCATCCACAGCGGCGCGCTCACGAACCAGAGCACGGTACCGACCAACATCAGCCACGCGTGTCGATCCCAGGAAAGCGAGCCGGCGAATACGAGGAAGGCCGGCACGACGGTCAGCGCCAGGGCCGCCAGCGAAACAAGTTTGGCGATGGGTTTCATACCGGTTGTTCGATGGTTCGGGTGGATGTCCGCTGCTGCTGGACCCGACAGAGTCCGATGTAGAGAATCGTAGCGATAAACCAGCCGGGCAGGCCTTTGAAGAAGATCTCTATCGGGAGGAGGAAGCAGATAAGCAGGGAGCCTCCCCAGCTCACCGCCGCCGGCCAGCTGAACGCCAGCCCCTTCCATTCCGCGAAGTTCTGCCGGAGGCCGAGGCGCGGCAGGATCCAGTAATCGGCAAAGATGACGGCGCCCATTGGCATCAGCACGAGGCCGTACAGCGCCACGAAATCCAGCAGCTGCATCATGATGGCGGGAAAAAGCGCTGCGATCGTCGTGATGACGCCGACAGCCAGCGTCACCTTCCATCGTTTCCAGTTGGGGCTGATCGTCTGCAGGGCGAGGCCGGCGCGGTAAATCGTCGGGTTGGCGGTCGTCCAACCGGCGATGATCACACAGATGGCGCCCGCGACTCCGGCGCCCAGGAAGGCAATCGGGCCCGGCGCCACTTCGCCGCCGTTTTGAATGGCGAGCGCCACCAGAATGCCCGAGGCGATCCAGGCGACATAGTGGCCGAGGTACATGCCAAAGGCACTCAAAAATCCATATTTCCACGATTTTGCGTAGCGCAGGAGCGTCATATCCGCCATCCCGATATGCATCGCCATGTTGCAGAACCAGGCAAAAAAGAGGACATGCCAGAACGTGAAGTGAACGCGGCCGGCCTGCGGCACGCCGGTCCAGATCTTATCGTTTGCCACAGTCCAGAACTCACTGAACGACGTCACTCCGAGTTGGGGAAGGACGGCGACGCCGGCGGCGATGAAGACCAGAAACATCCACGGCGCCGCAATTTTCGAGAACCAGGCGATTTTCTCAAAACCCAGGATGGCGAGCACGGTCACCACGGCGCCAACGAGCAACACAACCACCACCCAGCCGACTGAGTTCGGGTACACGTCGTTCAAACTCGGCATATCCATCCCGAACGGTAGCCCGACGGCCGTCGCCGCGACGGAGATCATCGAGCCGGCGAGGAAGCAGAACATGAGCGCGTTCACGATATTGTACGCGAACAGCAGGTAGGGGCCGGCGATTTTGCGCAGCTGCCAGTACAGGTTCAGCCGGGTGCGGGTGGCGATGGGCGCCGTGATGAACGCCCAGCTAAGCACGGCGAGCAGATTGCCGACCAGCAGTCCCAGAAACAAATCCACCGCGGCGACGCCGTGCGCCACAAACAGAGGCCCGATAACGAACTCGGTGCCGGCGACATGTTCGCCGGCGTAGATGCCGATGAAGCTAGTGGGACCCTGGAGGCGATCCGATGACACGGGCTCTCGATCGAATTCGTACAGGGCGTCGAGACGTTCGGCGACGGAAGGTGCGGCCATTGGTTTGAGGTATCAACGTGGACCCATCGAAGTCCACGAGAACTTAATCGCTGCCTGTCGAATTGGCAAACGCCGGCAAAAGGGTGGCGCAAGATCGTGACGGCGTCGATTCTAGCCGCCGAACGGTCGATACCCGCACCCGGATGGGACGAATCTGGCACCGATTTGGGAGCTATTCTGGAGCGGCGGATGTGAAGTGTCGGAAAAAAATGCGCCGGCAGGGTACAAATCTCGTCCAGAATGTGTCTTCTACGTTAAAGCCCGACCGCGCGAGACCCGAAGGGTTTCCAAAACCCTTCGGGTCTTCGGCCCAGGCAGTCCTATAGCTACATGAAACGACTTAGAAACTTCTTCTTCACCGGCCTGCTCACCCTGCTGCCGATCTGGCTCGTCTGGATCGTGTTCAAGTTTGTATTCGGGCTCCTCTCAGACATCAGCAAGCCGCTCGTCGAGCCCATCTTGAACGGCATCGCGACATCCGAGCCGGAGATGTTCTACTGGCTCAATGAGCCGAGTGTGATGACGCTGGTCGCCCTCTTCGGCACCATCCTGCTCATCCTGTTCGTCGGAGCCCTGGCGCGGCGCGTCATCGGGCAGCGGCTGCTGGCGCTCTTCGAGTCTCTCATCACCCGCATCCCGCTCGTCAACACGATCTACAGCTCCACCCGACAGCTGCTCGATCTCCTGCAGACCAAGCCCGGCAGCACGCAGCGGGTGGTGTTGATCGACTTCCCGCACGCCGACATGAAATCCGTCGGCCTCGTCACCCGGACGCTGCGCGAAAAAGGCACCGGGCGCGAACTCGCCGCCGTCTACGTCCCCACTACCCCGAATCCAACTTCCGGCTACCTGGAAATCGTCCCGGTCGAGATGCTTACTCCGACGGACTGGACGGTTGACGAAGCCATGGCATTTATCATCTCCGGCGGCGCGGTCAGCCGCAAAGAGATCCCGTTCACCCGCAAAGACCAATCGCGCAAATCTGAGGAGGAGAAGGAGGTCACGTCTATCGTCTGATGCTAACTAGGACCGGTTGATACCGTGCACGGAAGTTCAAACCAGAACGTCGCGCCGGGCTCGGCCGCGAGAGCGAGTCGCCATGGCGTCCAGCGCCTGTTGATTGACTCGAACCCTGGCCGCCGCATCGTTCAACGCAGACTCCGCGGCCAGAAACTGCTCGGTGACCGTGCGTACCATGGCGCGCGGCGCGCGTCCATACACATAGTTGATGGATACTTGCTCCGTTTGCGTTTTCAACGCCTCATAGCGGCGGCGAGCCGCCTCCAACGCTCCGATCGATGCATCGCGCATCGCAATAATCTGATCCCGCATCCGGGATGCGTGGTCGTTCTTCATCATAGGATTGCCTGTAAGAGGTGGGGGATAACAACAGTTGTCTCTACAGAGCCCCTACTGACTAGCGGCAAGGCGTTTAAGCCGACATGCTACAAAAGAGGGCGGTAAATTGGACTACAAACCAGGTGCCAACCCGTAACTCGCCGCCCGCACGCATCCTCGCTGGAATTTATTTTATTTGGCGAAAGCGCTTTTTTATTTTCGATTCGATCTTCAAACTATAGTAAGCTTGAGGGCCACAACCCGAATCTTGCCTTTTCTATTTAAATCGCCTACCATAAAGTTGTCTTAGCTATGCGGGTATCCAATCTCCGCGAAAGCCCGGCCTGTCCCCAGCAAGCCGGGTTTTCATTTATGAGACTCCGCCGGCGATACCCCTATTGGTTGTCTCGGGCACGGGAGTACCGCACATCACAGCCATAGGGTTCAGTGCGAGGCACAGCGACAGCCCGTCCGCCGAGCGCATCTTCAAGGGCCTGCGCGACATAATTGACGGCCTGCGACAGACTTTCCTCCGTTGCTTTGGGTTGATCATCCAGCGCGCCCGAATACACAATCAACCCGTCTGGATTCACCACTACCGCCTGTGGCGTGACGCGAGCCCCGTAGGCATGGCCGACGGCCCCGTCCGCATCCAGCAGGACCGCCGTCTGCGCCGCGCCCCGTTTGGCGAGGAGGGCATTCATGCGGTCGCGAGGCGCGCTCCCCTGCCGGCCCGTGGCCGAAGAAATGACGGAGAGCCAGACGACCCCCCGAGTGGTGTACGCCTGCTGTAGCTTCGGGAGGTACCCGGTGTCATACCGGATGTCCACCTGCGGGCACGCCAGGTTGGTCCATTCCAGGACGACATAAGACCCGCGATACTGCTGGAGGGTCTGGCGCTCGCCCTGAGAGTCGTATACCGAGAACTCGGGCGCCGGCTCGCCGGCCCGAAGATCAAATGCCGGCGCCTGCGCGGAGGTCGTTCGCACACTGGGAGCACAGCCGATGAGGCTGCCCATCAGGCTGCCGAGGAGGAAGACAAAAAGTGGTGCTTTCATGGTACGTTGGATGGTGCGGAGAGATGGCATCGGTAGTCGCTGTACACCCTGTCGCTCGTACAAAAAGTCATCCCACTTCGTTGCCGCGTGCGGATACCGATGGATCAAATGAGGCTTCACGTCCCTCATTGCGGCTTAAAACCCGGAAAATGAGGGGAATTCCGTCTGCTTAAGGCCTTCCGGGGCCTGTACTTTGTCGGCCACATGTATATCTTTCGTCACGTGCTCGACCGTCCCACCGATTCGTGTTGAGCCCGTTGCCCACCAAGAGGTGTGGCTCTATTGTCCACACCACACTACACGCGCGCTACTGCGCGTCATCAACCCTACCTGCATGGCTACCATAACTATCCACTTTGACAGCGCCGGCAACCCGACACCGGCCACGATTACGATCCAGATCGGCGACACAGTTGTTTTCCATGCTGGCGCTCAGCCGATTGTCCTCTGCATCGATCCTGAATCCATTTTTGGGGCGGAACGCTACGCGCTCCCGGCCGGCGCCTCGACCTCACTTTCCGTTCTGGCCGGCGCCTCCGGAGATTTCAGCTTCACCTCGTTGGCCGGCGACATCGAGGCCGAATGCGGCGCACGCGGCGCAACCGGTGGCGACGGCTCCGGCAAGGTAGGGGGTCAGTAAGCGCCGGCTAATGCCGTATACCGGGGATCGCGGCGGAGATCATCCAGCCAGGGCGAGGCCTCAATTCGCTTCGGCGCCAGGCCCGCCTCGAGGGCCTGGCGGATAAAGTCGATCGCGCGGTCGCGGTCGCCCAGCGCTTCGTAACACTTGGCCGCGTTGAGCCAGGTGGTCGGCGTGGCCCCCTCCAGGGCCAGAAATCGGTTCAACGCGTCGAACGCCTGCGCGCGTTGGCCGAGCCGGGCCAGCGCAAAGGACTGATTCCACAGCGCCCAGTGATCGACGGCGTTGACATCCAGTCGCTTGCCGGCCAGGTCGACGACGCGCTCCCAGGCGACGCGCGCACTATCCGCGCGGCCGAGCCAGTGATAGGCACTCCCAAGGTCCTGCCACACATCCAGATCGGTATCCAGTAAGTCCACCGAACCCCGGAATTGCCGGCGCGCCTCGGCGAAGTCGTCCCGGAGGTAATGAATGGTGCCGATGTTGTATAGGGCAAGCGCGGTCGGTTCGGCGGCGGCGGGGTTTGCACGAGCCGCCTGGCGATAACTCTCCAGCGCATCGTCGATGCGCTCCAGCGCCTGATACTGGACGCCCAGGTTATTATATCCCCACGGGTTTTTCGGGCGAAGCCGAATGACCGTCTGGTACAGGGGGATGGCCTCCTCATGCCGGCCTTGCCAGTTATAGAAATTACCGAGGCCGTTGGCGTAGAGCCACTGATCCGGCGCGAGACGGATGGCGCGCAGAAAAAACTCCTCTGCCTTCGCCGGCTCACCCATCAGGTCGTACACCCGGGCCAGCTGATAGGGCGCTTCGGCGTTTGTGTCATCGAGTACAAAGGCCCGCAAGAACTGGCGTTCCGCCTCGGGGTAATCGCCGGTTTTGAGGTAGATCATGCCCATGGTGAGACGAACCGGACCCAGTTCTTCATCCAGTTCGATGGCGCGCCGGCCGTACTGGATGGCTTCGTCGAGCCATTGCCGGCGGTTGTCCAGCTCATATTTGAGGATGTTCGCTTCGCCGAGGCCGGCATACGCCAGCGTGAACGTGGTATCCTCTTTTACCGCCAGCTTGAAGAGGCCAATCGACGCATCGATATTCGAGGCATCTTCGTAGCGCTGGAGGTACCCGCGGGCGCGCGTATAGTCGTTGTAGGCCTGCGCATTGCGCGAAGCGCCGGTCGAGAGGAACGCCTGCGTCTCGTCGTTGAGTTGCACGTCGAGCAGGCCGGCTAGACTTTCAACGATCCGATCATCCAACTGCCCCATCTCGGCGTTTGATACCTCGAGCACGCGCGAGTCGAGCACGCGGTTCGCCGGCGCATCGATGAGCTGGAGCGTAAGCAACAACCCGGCGCCGCGCTGCCGGACGCTCGCACCGAGCGCCAGCGTGGCGTCCAGCCGCTCGGCCGCGGCCTCGGCCGAAACGACCCCATCCGCGAGCAAATCGCCCGATGGCACTACGGACAAGGTGCCATCGAAACGCTGCATGAGGGTGAGCTTGCTGGTGACCGTGAACTCCAGACCGTTTACGAGCGCTGAATCGGCGCCCATATTGACAAACGGGAGTACGGCCAGCCGTGTGGTGCCCGTCTCCGACAGCACGCGTTCGCCTTTCATCATCCACCACCCGCCAAGAGCCGCCACGGCAACCACCAGAGCGCCCAGGATATACCTCCGATACGATAGCCATGAACGCATTACGGGGATTGCGGCGTCCAGCGGAGGCGCCGGCGTGCCCGTTTGATCCAGCGCGACGATAGCCTCCAGCACTTCGGCGGCCCGGGGATACCGCTGGTCCGGATCTTTCGCAAGGCACCGAAGGACGATGGCGTCCAGCGTTGGCGACAACTCCGGCTGGTGAGACGATGGCGGCGCGGGGTCTTCGTTGAGGATGCTGTAGATGACAGCCTGATCGTAGTCGCCCCGGAAAGGGCGCTCGCCCGTCAGCAATTCGTACAGCACGACGCCGGCGGACCAGATGTCCGAGCGCGCGTCGACAACGCCTCCACGCGCCTGTTCGGGGCACATGTACGCCACGGTGCCCATCGTCATCCCGGTGCGGGTAAGATCGACGCCTTGCATCTTGGCGAGGCCAAAATCGAGCACCTTCACCACTCCGCCGGCGGTAACGAGCAGGTTGTCTGGCTTGATGTCGCGGTGCACGATGCCTTTTTCGTGTGCGTGCGCCAGGCCGCGGAGCATCTGAAGGGCCATCTCCAGCGCCTGCTCGTACGCGACCGTGCGCACCTGCTTGGCCTTGAGCGTCTCCCCGTCGTAGTAGGCCATCGCGATAAAATGCTCACCCTCCGCCGACTCGTTGAACTCGTAGATCGTGCAGATATTCGGGTGATCGAGCTGCGAGGCCGCCCGGGCTTCCTGCAGGAAGCGCCGCGATAGCTCTTCGTCGCCCCGCCGGATCATCGGCAAAAACTTGAGGGCGACCAGTCGATCGAGCCGCGTGTCGCGGGCGAGGTAGACCACCCCCATACCGCCGGCGCCCAGTTCGCGCTCGATCACGTACTGGTTGATGCGATCCCCCGCCTGCACATACCCGCGCCGCGGCCCCGACGGTGCTCCCTGCCCCGGCACGTGCTGACGCATGCCAGAGAAAAATCCGGGTGCGGCCTCGTACGCCGTAAGCATCCCTTCCAGCTCGGCGCGCAGGGCCGTGTCGCCGGCGCACATGGTGTCGAGATAACGCACCCGCTCCTCCCCCTTCAGGGTAAGCGCCTTCTCGAACACAAACTCGAGTCGGGTCCAATCGGGTGTATTCATCGAGGTCGAACCAATACCTTTGGAGGCCTGGCGGATCCCTACATCCCGTGCATGGATGTAGGGGCACCAGGCGAGAAATAACAGAGGACTTTCGGGGAGTGATTTCGACCCAAAATTACGACCCGGACGGCATATAAACCCCTTTCCCGCAAAAAGTCGCACCCGAGCGTGCGAGGAAACGGGAGGCCGGCCCATCCGTAGGGCGCGCCTTCATGCGGGGGATTCCGGGGGCTTTGCCGGGCATATGACCGTGGCCACAATGCGGCTTTCCGCTCTTTCGCACGCGTACTGACCGCACTAATTTGCGGGTGCCCTTTCATCTAAGTAAGCAAGTCTTTAATTACGAAAGCCCCCCGGTACATGCAGATCGCCGTGCCGGATACTCTTCCACACTACCCCTGACCTACTATGTCGCACCTCGATGCGACGCGTTTCCGACGCGTCCTTACCTCCGTCATTTGCTTCGTGTTTATCTTGTTTATCCCATGCGCCTCGCCCGTCGCCGGCCAGGAGGGCAGCGCCACCCGGTTTTCGGTCGACATGACCTGCTTCCCGCCGCCGCCCGCGCCGGGGGGGCAGCCCGGTGTCGGGCCGCCGCCGCCCTGTATCCTCCCGGTGGGGATCGCCCCGGAATTTGTCTCGCCGGCGCCCTCCGGCACGGCTCGCTTCAACGTCCGCCCCGACGGTACGACCCGTGTGGCCATCGAGTTGGAGGGCGTCGATCCGGAGCTCGTGATCACGGTCTGGACGTCCTACTATTTCCCCGGCGGGCCCGCGCCGCACCCGATCTTTGCGCCGATCGCCCCGGGCAAGCCTGCGATCGCCGGCGTGTCGGCCCCGCTGGCGCCGACTTCCGCCGGCTACACCGAGGGCCTCGGACCGGAGCCCAACGAGTTCGAAATCAACGCGAATGGCAAAGCGCAATTAACCGTGGAGCTGGACTATAATCCGCTCCTGCCCCACACGGGGCCGCTGCGCAACGACCTCGTGATCACCAACCAGACGGACGCCCCTGCCGGCAGCGGCGTCGAGCAGCCGCTTTGCTGCGCCACGTCGCCGACGGTCCAGTCCGTAGGCGCTTCGTTCCTCCGGCACTTCGACCTCGAAACCGGATTTCAGCAACTGGTTGCCGACGGCCGGCCGATGCTGGTGCGTAGCCCGCTCCCGGTCGCCTTCCTGGCCGTCGTCGTCCATGTTGATAAACAAACACACGGCATCAACCCGGGTGTGCCCATTCTGCCGATCCCCGGCACACCGGTCACGGCCGGCGATCACTTCCTGCTGGGCATCTTCGACCTCCGCCCCCACTTCCCCGAATCCAGCGCGCCGCAGCGCGTCGCCTCCCGGCTCCCCGACGCCTATATACTCTCTGGCATATACCCGAACCCATTCAACCCAACAACAGCCTTTCAGCTTACCCTGGCTGAATCTCAGCGCGTTCGGATTGAGGTTTTCGACCTCCTCGGTCGTTCTGTCGCCATGATACAGGACGGTGTGCTCGGCGCGAACGAAGAGCACGTCTTTTCGTTCGACGCCGGGCGCCTCGCGAGCGGTCGGTATGTGCTTCGGGTGTTGGGAGAAACCTTCGAGACGAGTCGCACGCTCGCACTGGCGAAGTAACACACGTCCACACCTACACTCGATTATCGGTCGAGCAGGATCGACCGCGGGCCGGCTTCTCGGGGTGGGGAGCCGGCCCATCCTTCATGCCGCGACGCTCTACGGCATCATTTCATCATTCCAGCACGAGATGGACGGCTTCAAGCGGCTCGACGTGGCTTCCCCCGCCCGTAGTTTAAAAAAAGAAGCGACGAACCGATCGCTCGAATGTTGAAAATCGCTGCCGGCGTTGGAATAGGTGTTCTCCCAGTTATATCCCATCATCCGATTGCCCCCCATACGCCGAATCGACCACGTGACGCCGTCCATGTCCTGATTGGTGCCGTAAATCAGCGGGCTGATGGGCAACCGTCCGGCATCGACATCGATCGTTACGGATACTTCGGCGACGACCTCCACCTCAGGATCGGGCGTCGAATCGGGCGCGCCGTCGCAGCCAGTGAGCAGCAAGAGGGCGAGTACCAGCGCACGCCGCTCAGCTACAGAAGGACCCCATCGAAATGACGCGTTACCCGGCCGAAGTGTAGGACATACAAGGACACACTATTGAACACCTCGCCGACAGGCATTGCGGCGTTGATCTGTGAAGACCCCTCCCCGGTATGCAGTATCTTGATAGCCGTACCTCACATCAACCAGAACGAGGATATCATCATGCATGCGGTACTGGGAAAGGCTTAAGACGATAAGGACGCTCGGCTGGCTGGACTGAACGAGAAAATCGATCAGGCGACGCCTGCCTGCCGCACCCAGCGTGCCGGTTCGAGCGCCCCGCCGGCCTACCCCGTGGCACTATTCTTGCCAATATAAGGCGAAGACGCTCGAACGATGGAGGGGTATCCGGCCTTTCAGCCCCCATCGGCCTCTACGGCCCTCCATGTATTTTTCCGGCCCAGCCCGGTTCTTTGTCGATGCGCCGAAGGTGTCCCTGCGCCATTGGGCAATGTCCCAAAACGATGCATGTTGTCTTTTTTTGAGATGACGTGTCTGTCCCTTCGTTGCCTCATAACCCATCCCATCGGATGATCTGGAAAGGAGCCCTCGTGGCTTTCGTACTATTCACCCTGAGCGTTACGAATGCTCGGGCGCAATTCGGCCCGGAGATCACTTCAGAGCCGATTACGACGGCGACGGCCGGCGTGGAGTACGTGTATGATGTCGATGCCACGAATCTGCCAAAGTATGAGCTGGACAAGGCGCCGGAGGGGATGACCATCGAAGAGCTGACCGGCATCATACGGTGGGTTCCGAAAAAAAAAGGGAGTTACGACATCAGCGTTACAGCAAGCGCCTTGCTGGGTTCGGATACGCAGGAATATGTGCTTGTCGTCAGCGACTCGAACGAGCCCCCCGTCATCACCTCGACGGCCGTAACCACGGCCCGCGCGAAGGTCGAGTATCTGTACGACGTCAACGCCACCGGCGTCCCCGAGCCTGAGTATACGCTCACGACCGCCCCGACTGGGATGGCCATCGATCTGACGACGGGCCTCATCCAGTGGACGCCTGAAATCGTCGGCGATTTCGATGTTGTCATCGAGGCATCGAACACAGCCGGCGCCACGACCCAGTCCTTCACCATCACGGTGGCGGATGCGTTTGCGCCGCCGGAGATCGTGTCCACCGCCGTCACATCGGTCGTCCTCGGGCAGTCGTACAGTTACGACGTCGAGGCTAACGGCAACCCCGCCCCCACGTATGCCTTCGACGATGCGCCGACCGGCATGACGATCGACGCCACGTCCGGCCTGATCGCATGGACGCCGGACACCGTTGGAACGTATGACGTTTCCGTTCGGGCAACAAACACACAGGGTAGCGACCAGCAGTCGTTCACCATATCGGTAAGCCTGCCGCTGGGAGAGCCGAACTTCACGTCGAGCCCCGGGCTCGAGGCCACGGTGGGGCAGAACTACAGCTACGACGCCAATGCAACGGGCAATCCAACCCCCACGTTCGCCCTCACCGACGGCCCGCCCGGCATGACACTGAACGCCACGTCCGGCCAGATCGCCTGGACGCCGGCGGCGGCCGGCTCATTCAATGTATCGATTCTGGCGAGCAATTCGCAGGGTGAGGATGTGCAGTCCTTCACGATCCAGGCCAGCGAGCCGCTCGTGGCGCCGGGCATCACCTCCAACGCCATCCGCAATGCGACTGTCGGCCAGAACTACAGCTACAACGTAAACGCCTCCGGCAACCCGAACCCGGTGTATGGCCTCTCCACCGCGCCTGCCGGCATGACGATCAACGCCGCCAATGGCGTAATCGACTGGACGCCTGCAGAGGCGGGCGAGTTCGCCGTGACCGTGGAAGCTTCGAACTCCGTCGGCAACGACACCCAGTCGTTCGACATCGAAGTCAGTGAACCGTTATCCGCGCCAACGATTACCTCCACCCCATCCACCCAGACCTTCGTGGGCCAGGAGTACACCTACGACCTCGAAGCCACGGGCAATCCGTCGCCGACGTTCCAGCTGACGAACGCACCCGAGGGCATGACGATCAACGCCGAGAGCGGTCTCATCGCGTGGATGCCGAACGCGACGGGCACCTTCAACGTGGCCGTCCGCGCGAATAACCCACGGGGCAGCGCCTCGCAGTTATTCTCTATCAACGTCAGCCAGAGCCTGGCGAGTCCGGAATTTGCATCAACCCCGGTCGAGACCGCCACGGTCAACCAGGCCTATCGGTATGACGTAGACGCCGTTGGCAACCCGGTGCCCACGTATGCCCTGCAGACCGCGCCGGAGGGCATGACCATCCAGTCCGCCACCGGCGTCATCTCCTGGACGCCAGGCAACGCCGGCTCGTACGACGTCATCGTCGACGCCACCAACTCCCAGGGCACCATCAGCCAGCCCTTTTCAATCGCGGTGGGCGAGCGCCTGGCGGCGCCATCGATCACCTCGACCCCGATCACGCAGACGATCGTCGATGCGCCGTACAGCTATACCGTGGTGGCCGCCGGCAATCCCACGCCTACGTTTACACTACTTGCCAACCCTTCCGGCATGACGATCGACAACGCAAGCGGCGTCATCAGCTGGACGCCCAGGGCCACCGGATCGTTCAACGTCTCCGTTCAGGCCGCCAACTCGCAGGGGAGCGCGACGCAGCTGTTCAGCCTGATGGTGGACAACACCAGCTCGGTGGCCGTCCTCCAGTCCCAATCGATCGAAATCAACACGCCGACCTCGTACACGTTCGAGGCCGTGGTCAATTCCAACGGGAGCCCGACCTCGGTAACGTTTGAATACGGCCGGGACGCCGTCAATGAGTCCGCTGTCCTCGCCACGCCTCAACCCATCGTGGGTGTGGAAATCCCGATCGCGACGACTGTGAGCAACCTCGCGGAGGGCGTGACGTACCTCTTCCGGGTTACGGCGGAGAACAGCGCCGGCAAGACTACCGGCCCCGTGCAGTCGTTCACCACCTACCAGTCGTCGTACCAGCTCGGCGCCGACCTGCCGTTTGGCCCGCGGCTCGACAGCCTCGGCTATCGCCTGTACAGCGTGCCGGGAGATGTCGACCTCAACACATCAAGCGTACTCGACGGCGAACAACGGGAGGACTGGAACATCTACCGCGACAACGGGCAGGCTGCCAACTTTTTCGAGGAATTTAATGGTTCCACCCTCTTCCGCTTCCGGCCGGGCCGGGCGTTCTGGATGCTCGCCCGAAATGCCGGCGAGGTCCCTGAACAGACGGTAAGTACGGTGGATCTGGACCGCGATGGAACGTACGACCTGCGGTTGCAGGCCGGCTGGAACCTCATCGGCTCGCCCTACCTGCTCCCCCTGCCCTGGGAAACGGTCCGCGCCCTGAACCCATCGATGCCGGCGACGGCCAAATTATGGACCTTCGACGGCGCCTTCCGCGAGGCCACGGTGCTCGAGCCGTATAAGGGTTACTACTATTTTAACGACCAAACCGTCGCCCAGACGATGCAACTGCCGTTCCCCGGCCTCTACGCCAATCTGGGCAAGACCGACGGCGCTCCGAAGCGCCTGGCCGCCGCACCGGCTGCCCGGACGCTCCGTCTCGTCGCCGCCACCGACAGTCTCGCCGCGTCGGCCGAGATCTACCTGAGCGAGGAGGCGATGAGCGTGCTGGACCGACTCGACCAGTACGCGCCGCGCCAGGCGTTCTCCGGCCTAGCGCTGGCGCTCAAGCCGGCATTTGACACCCCGTATGGCGATTTCGCCCTCGAAGCCCGCCCCGAAATCGTCGACGGCGCCGCGTTCGACCTCATGCTGCACGCCTCACCCGGCGAGCGTATCGCGTTCTCGGCCGAAGGGCTGGCGGCGTTCGAAGATCAGCGGGTATTCCTCATGGACCGCGCCACGGGCGAGTTGACCGACTTACACGCCCGGCCAACGGTGACGCTCGCGGCCTCCGCCGCCGGCTACCAGGTGCTCATCGGCTCCGACGCGTTTGTCGAGGACCACCAGGCCACCGTCGCGCCCGAGACCTTCCAACTCGCTCCGGCCTATCCGAATCCCTTCGCGCGGTCGACGACCATCGCGTACAGTCTGACAGAGTATGAAGACGTCGAGCTCGCGGTTTTCGACGTGCTCGGACGTGAAGTAGATGTGCTCGTGCGCGGCGCGCAGCCGGCCGGCTATCATGAAGTCCGGTGGGATGGCGCCTCGCTGCCCAACGGGATGTACGTGCTGCGCCTGAGCACCGCGTCCGGGCCGGCGCAGGTGCGGACGATGGTGAAGGTTGAGTGACCTTGTAGCGGCTATCGCCTATCGCCCAAACGAATCCAGAATGTTGCCGATGCTCCGCCGGACCATAGGCAGTACGAGGGTGTAGCGATCGTGCCCTGGCACGAAGACAACCACCTTACCCTGGCCATAGTCGTGTGCCCAACCCTGGAAGAATCGACCATTCTCCGGCGAGAAGCTCTGCATGAAGACATTGGTCGCCGACGAGTCGATTTCCAGCTTATATTCCTCGTCCTTTATGATGAATGGTTCGACGCCGTTGTTGAGGCCGGCGTAGTTCCCGGTGGGCACCACGGTGATCGTCGTCGCCGGCGGGTGCATGATGAAGTAGGCCTTGGCCAGACGCGATATGGCGCCGTCTTTGGGGTAAAAGCCAATACCGTCGTGGTGCAAGAATAAATGGCCGCCATTCGATACATAGGCCTCGATCGCCTCTTCCTGAGCCGGCGTCATCCAGCCGTATTTTCGTGAATCCGTTTCCTTTTCCTTGAGTTTCCGGTGGTCGTCGACGGCATAACGGCTCATCACGATCAGGTCGTACTCCGCCAGCTTATCGAACGGAACGTTGTAATCGAGCACGATATCCGTTGCATAGCCACGTTCTTCCATCTGCATCACGATGGCGCCGTGTAATGGCGCGACGGCATGCCAGAAATCGCCCAGAATAGCCAGCGCCTTTTTGTCGGCCACCGGCCGATCCGTCGATGCCCTTTGCCCGCTCAAGCCCAGCAGAAGGAGGCCAGTAATACAAACGATCAGCGTTTTCATGATGCGCTCGCAAGAAGATAAGGTTGGGATGAAAAGGAGTTGCCCGGCCAGGCCGGCGACATCGCTGCCGGCCGATCGAAGAAAAGACGTAAAACTCCGGGTAAGTCACAACAGGCGGATGCCGAGAATTATTCGGCCTGCGTACGACCTATCGCGCGCCCAGAGGGGATTGTGGCGAACCGCTTGCGCGATAGGAGCGTATCGCGTTACCGTATGGGTGCTGGAGGCGCGAAGGTGTCCTCCATGGGATGATCAACCAGAAAGAACTCGTTTCCAACAGTATGAAGTCAACAATCGTTATTGCCACTCTCCTGTCCCTGGGTCTGACCACGCAGGTAGTATTCGCGCAACCGGGCCGCACCGTCGAACTACCCGCGGGCCCCGGTAAGGCGCTTGTCGAGGCGGCCTGCGTGGCCTGCCATACCCCGGCGAATATCGTGGGCGCCGCCGGCTACGATACGCCCGAACGCTGGAACGAAGTCATCTCGACGATGATCACCCTGCCGAAGGCGCAGGCGGATACGATTGCGGCCTATCTGGCCACCCATTTCCCCGAAAAACCCGGCCGGCAGCCGACGCTGATCGACGGCCCTGTGGAGATCGATATCAAAGAGTGGGTCACCCCGACGCTCGGCCAGCGCACGCGCGACCCGATCGAGGCGCCGGACGGATCGTACTGGTGGACGGGGATGTGGGCGAGCCTGGTGGGCCGGCTGGATCCCGCGACCGGGGAGATGCGCGAGTACCCCCTCCCGCCGACGGCCCGGCCGCACAGCATCGTGCCCGATCAGGACGGGAATATCTGGTACACCGGCAATAGCAACGCGACGATCGGGAAGCTCGACCCGAAGACCGGCGCGATCACTGAATACAAAACCCGAGGCCGGGACCCGCACTCGGCTATCTTCCACCCGAACGGGAAGTTGTATTTCACCTCGCAGGGCGCCGGCATGATTGGCCGGCTGGACCCCACCACCGGCGAATTGACCGAGATCGATACCGAGCCGCGGCCGTACGGCATTCAGGTGGCCCAGGACGGCACGCTCTGGGTGGCCTACAACGGCACGAACAAACTCGGCGCCCTGAATCCGGAGACGATGGAGGTGCGGTATTACCCCGTGCCCGACGAGCGCTCGCGCATCCGCCGGCTGGGGCTAACGAGCGATGGGATGGTGTGGTACGGAAATTCGACGATGGGGAAGATCGGCCGGCTGAATCCTGCGACGGGAGAGATTAAAGAGTGGGATTCCCCGAGCGGGCCGGAGGCCCATCCGTACGCGATGGCCGTGATCGACGACAAGATCTGGTACAACGAGTCCGGCATGCGCCCCGACGCCCTCGTCCGGTTCGATCCCGACACCGAGAGCTTCCAGAGCTGGGAGATTCCGTCCGGCGTCGGGATCGTCCGCCACGTGTGGGTGACGCAGGATGGGAAGCTGCTGATCCACCAGAGCAGCTCGAATCGGCTGGGTGAGGTGACGATTCAGGATCGGGTGAATTGACGCAGGATGCGTTGCGGCGCGCTCTCCTAGTAGGTTTTCAGCCTGATATTGCGGTACTCGACCTTCATGGGAGGGCCTACATGCACCTGGACAGCGATCTGGCCATCCGTTGGCCGGCTCGGGTCGTCGTCGACCACGACGCTCATTACCTGGCCGTTGATCATGTGGATTAGGGTGTTGTCGCGGACGATGAGGTGGACGGCGTTCCAGCCGGCGGTCACCCCACCGGCGATTTCCTCATTGTCGCCGATCTGGGATAGGAGGACCGGCGTCCGACCGCCCACTACATGCGTGAGTTGTCCGCGGAGGGCCAGGAAAAGCCGGCCTTTTTCTTCGTAGTTATTCCCGGTGTACCGGAGCGGTCCGTCGATATCGCACTGATATCCTCGCATCGAGAACGCATTGTCGGGCGTGACCGGATCCGGGATGACGATGCTCCGATAGTTGATGCCGCTGTTGCCTCGTTCCGTGATCCGGTACTCCAGTTTCAGTTCGAAGTCTTCCGGCTGGCCACCCTGCCAGATGATGAAGGTATTACTCTTGACCAGCGTCTCCGGCGTGATTTCGCCGACGAGCGCGCCATTTTCCACGCGCCAGTGGGTATCGTTGCCCTCCCACCCGTCAAGGTCGCGGCCGTTGAAGATCGACACGAAACCGGGTTCGTCGCCGGCGAGCGCCTCGGGTCGATCGCTCTGTTTGGGGATGAAGGGTTCGGCCTGGCCAAAGGCCTCGGTCGAGAGCAGGAAAAGAGTCGCGAGGAGCAGGGAGTGTTGCATGGGTGCGAGGGGCTCAGGGGGATCGATTGGAATAAGGTCGACTATTGCGCTTAGGAGTACAATAGGGTTGAGATTGACGACGGTGAGGAGCCATCACGCGTTCCGCGAATACTTCGCGTGAGCCGGCGCGCTTCGTAAGAGCTGCACGACGCGGCCTAGCGCTCACTGATCTGTCAGGGCGATGCCCCATCCCCACCCTACAAAAAAACCCCGGGGGCGTCCATCCCCCGAGGTTGATAGATGATCACGTTTCCCGGCGACTTCCGATGTACAATACACCGCGCCGCGGCAGCCTGCGTTAGCGGGACGCGTCCAGCACGATCCGGTAGCGCGCCTTGCCGTCACGCAGATGCTCCAGCGCCTCGTTGACTTCCGAAAGGCCAAACATCTCCGTGACCGGCGCAATGGTGTGGCGGGCGCAGAACTCCAGCATTTTCGCGGTGGTTGCCGGGCTCCCGATCGGGCTGGCGGAGATCTGCTTCTGCCCCATCAGGAGCGGGAAGACGCCGGTTGAAATCGGTTCAGGAACCGCGCCCACGAAATGGAGCCGGCCTTTGGGCCGCAGCGCGGCAAGGTACGCGCCCCAGTCCATAGCCACATTCACGGTGACCAGAATCAGATCAAGCGTGCCCGCAATAGCGGAAATGGCCTCAGGATTTCGGGAGTTGACGACGTGGTGGGCTCCCATGCTTCGCGCCTCCTCTTCCTTGGCCGGGTTGCTGGAGAAAGCCGTTACCTCGCATCCCCATTTGTTCATGAACTGCAGCGCCAGGTGCCCCAGGCCGCCAATGCCGATGACGCCGACGCGATCCGTCGGTTTTACATCAAACTCGACGAGCGGGCTGAACACCGTGATGCCGCCGCAGAACAGGGGACCGGCCTTGGCCGCGTCGATGCCGTCGGGGAGTGGTACAGCCCACTCCGCGCTGCAGCGGAGCTTGTCGGCGAACCCGCCATACCGCCCGACGATGGTCGACTCGCCTTTCGGGCACAGGTTATGGTTGCCGGACATACACTGCTCGCAATGCATGCACGACGCCGAGGCCCAACCGATGCCGACCGTCTGACCTACCTTGACATGCGAAACGCGGTTTCCTACCGCGCGAACGGCGCCAATCGCTTCGTGCCCCGGGACGAACGGGTACTGCGTCATGCCCCAATGGTTGTGGAGCATCGAGAGGTCCGAATGGCAGATGCCGCAGAAAGAGACATCGATCTCGACTTCGTTCGGGTGAAGGGGGCCGAGTTCGAAGGTAAACGGCTCGAGACGTGCGCCGGCCTCCTGGGCCGCATAGGCGTTGACAGTCATAGGTAGTGCTCCGGTGGTGTGGGTGAGATCCCGTTCTCATTGCACTGGGAAGGGAGGAGACTACGATACCCTGCGAGCTGGTGTTCCGTGGTGGATGAAGCCGTTAGATTAAGATGAGTGCGTGCAATCAGAAGGGCCTTGAAGACCCACCGGGTTTGGCCTCAGCGGTGTCTTTCCTCCTGGAGGTCTCAGCCGACCTTGTATTCCCCCGGTCGGGGTTTCTTTTTGCTCTTGGACACCTTCCTCTGCCTGTTCGAGTATGACGGCTATTCCGCCCGGCACATCACAGAAACCCCCAAACCGACAACGTCCCTATGACCGAACTCCATTGCCAGGGCCTCATCTTCGACCTCGACGGGGTGCTGATCGATTCCGATGTGGTGTCCAACCGACACTGGAAACGCTGGGCTGATTTGAACCAGGTGTCGTTCGAGCACATTGCCGCCATCCATCACGGCCTGCCGCCGGTCCGCACCGTGGCGGCGGTAGCGCCTCACCTGGATGCGGCGGCCGAGTCGAAGGTGTTCGAGGAGTGGGCGGCCGATGACATGGACGACCTCAAAACCTACGAAGGCGCCTATGCGCTGCTGGCCGGCTTGCCGGCGGGCCGCTGGGGCATCGCCACCAGTTCATTCAGGACGCTAACCCTTTCGCGTCTCAACTTCCTCGGCCTGCCCATTCCCGATGCGCTGGTGACGGTGGACGACGTAAAAAACGGCAAACCCGCGCCCGACCCATACCTGCTGGCGGCCGAGAAGCTCGGCCTGGCTCCGGAGCACTGCATCGTGATCGAAGACGCGCCGGCAGGGATTCGGGCGGCCAAGACGGCGGGGGCACGGGTGATCGCCGTGACCACGACCAATCAGGTGTCGGCGCTGGGGGAGGCGGATTATGTGGTGGGCCGGCTGGTGGACATCGCCGTGGCCGTGAGTCCGGAGGGGTTCAGGGTGTCGGTGAGGTTGGGGGGATAGGAGGTGAAGCCCAATCCCTGAAATCCCGATGATGTCGTCGCCGCATAAATAGGTTCACTTATTGACCCATGCAAATTTCTGCTTCAGATCGTTCAGCTGGTTATATCCTAAAATGCCCTTATGCTGCAACTGACCGACGACAATACCAGGTGCTATTTCGAGTACATCGGCAAATCTCTTGACTGCATCTAAACTATAGTCTGCGCCTACAATAAAATCCGAAAGTCGCTTTGAAGGAATCAGAAAAGCACTTGCCCACTCGTTTGCTTCCTCCTCTTTCTCAACCTCTTGATCGTCCTCACTGCCTTCGAGAAACACCTCTCTCTTTCCATGCAGCAGGATATGGGCAGATTCATGGAAAAACGTGAACCAGAACTTGTCGTTCGTTTTTCCCCGGAGGCTGAGTTGAATCAGTGCGAGTTCAGGGCGTACCCACTGAGTAGCCCCAGAAATTTTCGCACCATCAATCTGAGGTGTAAAGACAATAGCGACGCCTGACTCGGCACAGAGCTGTTGCATCCGCGGCGCAAACGATTCAGGAGATTCGCGTGTCATAGTACGAATTTGCCTCAATGCCGCCACAAAGGTTGTCCGATCGTACGGATTCACCTCCTTCATCTCGTCTGCTTTGCGCAAACCGTACTGCAACCATGCCGATATGGGCTTGGGATCACTTGAGAAGGCAAGTGATTTTCTGAAAGCCACCTTGGGATTCAGCCATATTTCGTTCCATTGCTCAGGTGTACCCAGCCCAAAGAACGTCAACAACGAGCGCCCTTGTCGATATACGGCATCTTGACTGCGACCATCAACATCCTCAAGATATTCCGAGAACAGTCGGGCCATCTGTTTATACGGAAAGGATCGGACCCATTCAGCATGTTGCAGAATCTGTTCTCGTTCCTCTACGCGCTCAATGGCTTCCCTGTACAGCACCTCGCGGTTATTCCAGAATCGGGCAGGAACACCGAATACGTTCTCAAGGTGAAGAGCCGTCTCAGGTGTGATTGGCGCTTTCCCTTTGATGATTTCATTTAAAGTCTTTGTGGATAGACCGATACGACCCGCTAATTCGGCCTGGTACATCCCGCGTTCCTCGAGCAAATCCGATAAGGTTGAGCCCGGCGGAACGACATAGTCAGGATTAAAATCGTTACCCATGGCTACCTGCGGTTTTTCCTATTGTGAGTGTCTTCGATTTCAATAATGTGAACAGCAGTGACGCGGCTCCAGTCCAGGGCCCCATCAGCCTTTAATGGAATCGGCTCATTCGCAGGAACGAATAAGAGTCGGTATGGGTGTTCGAGGTCAACCGAAATTCGACCTGCCCTGTTCTCCCTTAGCTCGTGGTAACGTCCCGGCAAGAAGCGCAGGTCTTCAAGAAAAACAGCTGCCTGCAGATCCGCCATTCGTGTTCGTAAGATCTTGGCGCATCTTGGACCCAGTTGCCGAATGCCCCACTTCTCCTCGGAGCAGATTCGTTTCAGCTTGTTGTCTGGGAAGGTGATATCCAAGGGTGGAGGTATTTTGATTTACGCAACACGTTAATAAAAGTTCTGGATACAAGATAGCCCAAATAACCACTTCAGACAACAGAAGAGACAAAAACGCATGTGTGGCCTCTTCTCCTCGCAACGGCAAAACCCGGAGGTCATCAAGGCCCAGGTTTTTAAGGGGGACGGTCCGCTTCGCCGCGTGCCCCCTTCCTGAAAGTGCCGCCTAGCTAAAAGACGGGGACTATCATACAGCGTCGCTACGCGGCGCTCCATTGCTCTCCGGCAGTTGCACATAACCGGACGACAGGTTATCGTAGAGACCTCATTCTATCCCACTTCCCACCTGCATGTCCACCGAAACCCACTCCCAGATCGCCGGCTTCATCTGGGCCATCTGCAACCTCCTGCGCGGACCCTATAAACGGAACGAATACCGCAAGGTCATCCTCCCCCTCACGGTCCTTCGCCGCTTCGATTCCATCCTGGCGCCGACACACGCCGCCGTGCTGGTGGAATACGATCGGGTGAAGGACAAGCCGGATTCCGTCGTCCACAGCCTGCTCTGTAAGGTGACCGGCCGGCCGTTCTACAACCTCTCGCGGCTCGACTTCCCGCGCCTGCTCGACGACCCCAACCAGCTCGCGCCCAACCTTAACGCCTACATGAACGCCTTCTCCCCCAACGTGCGGGAGATCATGGAGAGCTTCAAGTTCGATCAGCAGATTGCGATCATGGCGGGGAAGAATCTGCTCTTTGAGGTCATCAAAGCCTTTAAAGGGATCGACCTCTCCCCGGAGCGGATCGACAATGTGCAGATGGGCTACATCTTCGAAGAACTGATCCGGATCGGCTCGGAGCAGGCCAACGAGGAAGCCGGGGAGCACTTCACGCCGCGCGAGGTGATCAAACTTATGGTCAACCTGCTCCTCTCCCCGGAAGAAGACCTGCGCCGGAGCCATGTCGTGAAGACGATAACACGGGGATCTCGACCTACATCTGGGTCCTCACGAACCGGAAGGAGCCGAGGCGCAAGGGCAAGGTGCAGCTGATCGACGCGCGCTACATGTACGTCAAGATGCGCAAGAGCCTGGGCAACAAGCGCAACAAGATCGGCGACAGGGACGAAAGGGAGACCGACCAGATCGGCGACATCACCCGGATCCACGGCGGCTTCCGCGATGGGGAAACCCGATTGATCCCGATCGATGGGCAGACGAAGGAGCGGGTGGTGAGCAAGGTGTTCGACGACGCCGCATGTTGGTCGCGGCTGCCCTGGCTGTAAAACGACCACGCGAACACCGCCTCGCAGCCGGGCCAGTCACGCGAAGCCATGTCGGCCAACCACTTCGCGATCAGCGAGGTTTTCCCTTCTCCGCCGAGCGCGACAAACGTCAGCACGCGGGGGCGGGACGTTTCATGTTTCCGGGTCTGCTCCCAGGCCTCGTCCAGCAGGGCGAGTTCGCATTCGCGTCCGACAAGTTCGGCCGGCGCGAACCGGATGATCTGATCAATGTCCACCCGAAAGCCAGCGGCAACAACCGGCGGGATCTGCGCGACGAGCCGGCAGAGTTCCTCCTTGCCGGCGAACTCGTAGTAGATGTGGTTGGTGCTCTGGACAACCTCGCGGTGGGCTCGTTGGAGAGCGGTCAGTTCCGGGGTCTCCGGGAGTTCGTGTTCAGCCGGCGCGTCGCGGACATGTTCGTCCTTCGCGAGGAAGACGTACACCGGAATGCCCATCTCCCGCGCGATGTAAAACTCCATCTGGGTGATGAGCAGCGCGGAGCGAAGGCATCCGGCACGTTGGGCTCCACGCCGTAACGAAACCCCACGAGGTGCACGACCGCCTCGGCGTCCTTGAGCTTACTCCGCAGCATCTGCTCCACCTCGCGGTGGTCTGTCGCGAAGCCGGGCTGGTTGATGGCGTGGCACTCTTTCATCTCGATCACGTTCGCCGCCGCCTCCCGGAACGAGGCGAACTCGGCCGAGACGCCGCTGAGGAAGAGGACGGGATAGGTCTTCATGGGCTGGGGAAGACGTACGTAAGAGAGAGCGAAAGAATATAACACTTCGGGACATGCGCCTGCTTGGAAAATTCCGATCTGTCTCAGACGCCCTTTCAGGCTAAATGCACCATGGCAAATCGTTCACTCACACAACACGCGCGGGCTTTCGCCAGCCATCGAACCCAAGCCGGTACCTACGGTCACTGCGTACCCCGAGACCTGGCCAGATGGGTCCAGGGATAGGAGATGTGGCATGACGTCCACCGGCCCCGCGTCAAATCACCCGATCTTGAAGAGTAGGCATCGCCTGGCCGGCGGATTCGAGGCTCCACACTTCGTTGTCGTTCTCCTCGATGCGAATCAGCATGTTGCCCTGGTAGATGTGTTTCCGCGCGGGGACTGCTTCCTCTCGTTCGATCGCCAACATCTGGCGAACGCTTTCCTTAAGGCCTTCGAAGTCGCTCGTATTCATGGTAATTGTGGCGCCTTACGTAGTTGGCCGTTTACAGGACATTGCCATGGCGGTTGATCCAGCCGGGTTCAGGGTTCCGATGGAGGGTAATTCCTATCGTGTAACGCAAAACCTACATGACCTTACTCTTGCGGATTCTGCTTGACAAACACCTCTGCTTCCTCACTTCGGTTGAATGTGACTACAAAGGGCGTTGATAATACTTGAGTCCACTTTCCCGAACGAGCCGCCTTTTGTTTGATTATGAATGCGTGCATCCCTTCTGCTTCGAATTCACCCTCGCTCAGTCGCACGATCCACCGATGAAATGAGTTGGGTTTAAGAACGATCTCTTTATAAGACACCTCACGCTCCTTTCCTCCAACAGGCTTATAATAAAGCTTTACCTCCTCAACCACTTCCTGGTCGGTGTCATTGATCCAAAGGCTTACGATCATACTGTCCAACTTGACGCCGAAAGGGCCAGGCACATCTATCGGAACGTTCAGGTTGATGCCCGAAATAACATCGACTAGTGACAAGTCATTTGTATCCCTGTCGATAATGGCTTTCTTGCACAAAACCGCCCAAATTGCTTTTGTCATCTTACCCGGTAGCTATTCCTTGCCGACTCGAACGCGTATTCCAAGAGACGAAGGAAGACTTTCCATGGCGACCTGCCACGAATCGCACGCCACGTTCTTCATCGAACTGCTTCGAGGCAATATGCACGAACCGCCGATTGGCTTTTGCCGGCGAAAGAGTATACGGTTGAACGGTCTCCGACTGCGAAGAAGAAAGACGAGATAACACATCCTTTAGCCCCCCCCGCGCAACGAACCAGCCTTCAGCAAGGGTGTCGCCTGTATCTGGCAAATCACTAAAATCAATGTCATCGTCAGACATCGCCTCTATTTCGTCGATTCTGAGTTCACGATCGAATCGCTTCATTAAATTTCCTCCTTTCTTGCCTACTGGCTGGTCGAGCCGTAAAAATTCTGATCTGGTCCTCTCGGAAGGTAAACCCGACCGCGATCAGCCCTATCTCCCCGAGTAGACCAAAAGCATTGTGCCTGTCCTCACCGTAGTCTTTACGGGTGTCCGGCTCAATCAATAACGGCTCATTGCTGAATATCGACTCTGCCTGCGAAAAGCTTATCCCGTGCTTTTCAATGTTAGCCTGGTTCTTGGTTGGGTCCCAGTCAAACATTTCAGGGTGGGATCGATATTTTCGCGCTGTTAAGAGTGTAATTAAGCGTTAATATATTCCAGATGCCCCGAAAAGTTATGCCCAAACAGATAATTTACCTGTGCACCTTAAACCCACAGACGTGAAAAAACCCGAAGGGTCTTGGAGACCCTTCGGGTGTGAACTGCAGTGCCTCCGCAAGGGCTTCGCCACCTTCGCGCCCCTCTTCGGGGCTCTTCGCGTGCCTCGCCGAAGCCCTGGGAAAACAAGGCCTTGCCGGCCTCGATCGCGCCGAGCGCTAGAATTTCGCAAGACGATTCCCCGTAGCGCCCGCTCACAATCTGGCTAACACAGCTCTTTGACCGTCTCTCCTTTCCCGGGTCTATAGCGTCTTCTTTTACCGGCTGCTCAAGGATGAGGCGCGTGGCTTCGACCGCTTCGCGTGAAAGCCCGGGCTTTCCGTGGCGGAGCACTTCGCCGGCATGCGCCAGCGGGTTGTCTCGGGCGTCTTCGTGGAGCGGGAGGAATGGGCGAAGGTGGGTGCGCCCTGGTACCTCTACGGGCAGAAATTCATCCTCATGCTGAAGGCCAAGGCCGGCATCGAAGGCGAAGGAATCTTGCCCAAGGAGGCCCTCGCCATGAAGACGGGCATACTGTCCGGCATGATAACAAACCAAAAGCCGGCCGCCTGAAAAATCCGTCTACGGGCGGAATAACTGCCCGCGCGCGCGCGTAGGAGCCTGTAAAAACTGAAAAAACTCCCGGGCCTGCCGGCGGGTGCCCTGCACTGTCGACATGTGAGGTCATACCAACGGACATAGCCCACGCCATACTGTAGAGCAAAGACGTGTGCCGGCGGAACGTGTCGCCAGCCGGCAATGAAGAACGGGTGTTGCCGGAAGCATGGGGGAATGCGCGAAGCGACGCCGGGCATCCCCGGTACAAGACCGGCCGGTAGCGGCGAGCGTGGCGTCGAGACCGGGGCACTTTATCAAGCAAGGGGCTGAGGACTGGCAAAGGGGGCAGTAGATCTACGACGTCATCGAGTGCCGGCGGGGATCCGGGCGGCGAAGTCGGCGGGAGCACGGGTGATCGCGGTGTCGACGACGAATCAGGTGTCGGCGCTCGGGGAGGCGGATTATGTGGTGGGGCGGTTGGTGGATGTGAAGGTGGAGGCGGGGCCGGCGGGGTTCAGGGTTTTGGTGGGGTGATGCCTGGCACCCAACACAATAAACCCAAAACCCCTAGCCCGGCATTGTCGATACCCCGGTTTGCCCCTCCTCCCGCCCACCGACCCTGTCCACCGAGTCCACCCCGTCCACCAGCGGGCCGGTTTAAAACCCGCCCCACTTTCCCGGGGGGCAGTGGCCATAAAATCGGGTTTGATTTTAGCCTGGCGGTAGGGTTGGTTTGGTTTAGCCTGGCGGTAGGTTTTGAGACGCCCCACCGGGGCGTCTCTACGGGGGTGTTTGCCCGCCGTTCGGGCCCTCTACCCGGCCTGCTCCAGCGTTTCGATCAGGAAGAGGATTTCGGCGGCCATCGTGATGTCCAAATCCGGCGCCGCGGCGAGAGTGCGGTCGCGGCTGCCGGCGACGATGGCCTGGAGGGCGCGGAAGTAAGCTTGGAACGAAGCATCGGCGTCTGGACTGGCGGCGAGTTGCTGGAGGAGGGTCGCCGCCTCGGCCAGGTCACCGGCTTGTAGGTACTGGGTCACGGCCAGGCTGATGCGGCCCGGGCCACCGTGGTTCTCGCCCCCGTCGCGGCGGTAGGCGAGGTAACTGGCGGTGGCCTTGCCCTTTGCCTCCGCGGCGGCGGCGGCGTTGCCGGCGTCGGTCTCGATGCCGGCGAGGATGTTCCATGTCGTCCACGGCTCGGACGCGTGGCCGAACTGCGCGTCGCATTCGATCTTCCGCCGGATTTCCTGCCGCGCTTCATCCAGGCGGCGGAGCTTGCGCAGGGTTTCGGCGAGGTTGCCCCTGGCTCTCCCTTCACCCGCCACGTCGCGGATTTCGACGCGCATGTCCGCAGCCTGTCGGTAAAAAGCTACAGCTTCCTCTGGACGGCCGAGTGCATCGTCATACAGCATCCCCAACTGCCCGAGCGTACTCGCCTGCCCGGCGACATTTCCGAGCCGCACCACGATCGCGAGCGATTTCCGATAGGCCTCCTCCGCCGCTTCCGGCTGGAGCGACTCCTGGTACACTATGCCGGTCTGATGCCAGCTCACGGCGACACTGCCCGGTTCGTCCAGCTTTGTGAACCGTTCACGCGCTTCGGCATGCGCTGCGAGCGCCTCCGGGTAGCGACGCTGAAGCTGGCGGACGGTACCAAGCTCACCTTTGCCCACGGCGACATCCCTGGCGCTATCACGTTGCTCGGCGCGATGGATGTGCTCTTCGTACGCCGCCGCCGCCTCGTCGAGCCGGCCCAGAGCGAGAAGACAGCGGCCTTGCCGAGAGAGGCAGACGGACGCCATTCGTTCCGCGTCTTTGTTGGCACTGGCCTTCGCGATCGACTCAAAGTGCAGCCGGGCTTCGCCAAACAACGGCAGGGCCTTTTCCGCTCCGCCGGCATCAAGCAACACCTGGCCCAGCAGATTAGTAGCCATCGCCAGGTCGTAATCGGCGTCGGGATACGCCCGTTCGCCCGCCGCCCGGGCGCACTGGATCAGCTGCTGCACGCCTTCAAGCGCCTCGTGTAGTTGCCCCCCGGCAAGCTGCTGCTCGATGCGGGTCCCCGTTGCCTCAAACCGCGCATGATTCCAGGCCTCACCCAGCGCCGCCGCCGCACGGTCGCGCACCAGCCCCACCCGCTCCACCAGCCGCGGCTTGCCGGCAAATTGCAGCAAACTGTAAAGCGAAGTGGCCAGACCGATCGTCGCCTCCGCCTCGCCCGCGCGCTCGACAAGGCCAAGCAGCACAAAGAGGTTCGGCAGCTCCAGCAGCGTCAGGGTCGCCGCGACTTCGGCGTTTTGGCTCTGCTGCTGCTGGAGGAACTCCGCATACCCACGCTTCGCCTCGACCCACCGGGCCGTCAGCGCCTCGCGCTCCTCGGCGTCCATCCGCCCGCGCAGGTAGGGGCAGAGCGCGGGATTCAGCGTGAGGTGGTTAAAGCGATTTGGCGTCGCCAGCCCCGTCGCGATCAACTCGCCCGCCAGCGCGGTCACGTCCGCCATTTCCCACGCCATCATCACGCGGAGCACGTCCAACTGGACCCCGCCGTGAAACACCCCGAGCACACGCGCCCGGTCCCGGTTCGCGGGGGACAGGCGGCGGAGGGACAACTCGACGCTGGCGAAGACCGACTGCTCCCGGTTGCCGGGGAACTGGTGCTCCATCTCCGCCATCAGTTCCACGAGCGCGGCGTGGGTGGCCTTTGCGCCCTGTTGCCGCAATGAGGGTGCCAGCAGCGTCAACGTCCGCGCGTGGCCGTGTACGGATTCAACGAGTTGTTCGATCTCCTCGCGGGCGGCATCACTGACTCCCCTACCGTCTCCACCCGCGGTATTCAGCGAGCGCTCGACCAGCTTCACGGCGTCATCACGGTGGAGCTGGTGCAGTTCGAGCCGCTGACGTTCCGCATCGAACGGCGCGGGGAGTGCCTCGCGGCTGGTGAACACGAGGCGCGTCTCACCCACCGCGTTCAGCCGGGCGCAGAGCCCGAGGATCGCGTCCAGTTCGAGTCGCGCCTCCTTGGAGAGCAACTCCGGGGTTTCGATGAAGGCCGGCAGAAGGATGCTCTCCATGTTGTCCACCACAATCAGCGTTGACTGCTCCCTCAGGACCTGTTCGATGGGGTGGAGGGCTTTTTCCAGGTCCTCGAACGTGGCGGCCGAATAACCCGGCACCAGCTGGCTGCCGATGGTATCGAGCACCGCAAGTCGATTGCTGTGGGTCTCCACGGAGACAAATACCGCGCGGCGCAGTTGATGCGAGCGCACCATCCAGCGGGCGAACTCGGCGGCGAGCGCCGTCTTGCCCTCGCCCCCCTGGCCGCGCACCACGGCGTAGCGGGCCCTTCCTTCCGGCCGTAGCAGCCGCTGGAGCGCGAGCAGTTCCCGGCTGCGACCGACGAAGCCGGTTTCGGGGAACGGGGGAAGATGGCCGAGGCGGTTGGTGAGGGCGGTCTGGAAGTCCGCGACGGTCTGCTTCGCCGGCGTGGTTTTAAAGAGCTGCGGGTCGTCCTTTTCCTGGAAAAGCACGGGCACGAACCAGTCCTCCAACCGCAGTTCCCCCGCGCCAAAGACACGGCCCCGAAAGGGATCGTCCTTGAGATCGCGCTGGCCGGCGAGCATGGCGTCGCCTACCCGTTGGCCCCCGGCGAGCGCCCTGTAAAACACGGCTACAAAGCGCCGGGCCGTCTCGACCAGCACGCTGTGGCTCATGGCCACCACCGAGGCCACACCCACCTTCAGCAGTTCCGAGGCGACGGATTCAGATGTCTGCTCGGCTTGCGCGCTCTGGCAGGCTTCGAGAAACACCAGCGGGATGCGGTGTTCGCGTAGGAGCGGACCGAGTTCGCTGGTGTAGACGGTGACGTGCCGGCGCATCGTCAGCTTGCCGGAGTCCTCGGGCCGTTCGAAGCACAGTCCGCCGAGGCCCACCTGTTTGTTATAGGTGCCATGGCCGTCGAAATGGACGACATGGTAGGGCTTCCTTTCGGCGCGGGCGCGGTCCAGCTCGTCGCGCAGGGCCGGTAGCGTCGGCGGGCTGAGGACGTGGATATGGACCAGGCCGGGCAAGGCTTCCATGGCTTCGACCAGCGGAAGGGCGCTCACGCGGTGGTCGATAAAGCCGCACGCTTCGTCCTCCGGCCGCGCCGTCACGAGCAGGATGCGGATGGGGGGGGCGACGACGGGCACGTCGAGCACCTTGACATTCGGCAGGCGCCGGCGAACGCGGGTCGGTTTCGCGCCCTGGAACAGGTAGGCCTCGCCATCGTGGAGCAGCTCCCACGGCGCCTTGAGCAGTTCCGTGGCGGCTTCTTTCGCGAGGCTCACGTCCGCTTCGGGTGCGCCGGCTTCAAGCCCGGCGTCCACATGGACCGAGAAGCGGCGGCCGGCGTGGCTGTTTATCCTCGCCCAGGCCTGCATGACGTTTGCCGTGTGAGCGGGCGGCATGGCCTGGGCGAGCAGGAGTTGTCCCCATGCGAGGAGGTTCGCCTCGACTTTCATGGCCCGGTCCATGAGGTAGTGGCTCGGCCAGACGGCGAATTGTTCGAGGTACCATGTGATCTCCCCCGCCTCGATCGGGCCGAGGGGGGCGATGAGCCGCCAGCTTTGCGCGCTGTGGACGTGCGGCTGGCCGGGTGTGGCCGGCTCATAAACGAGCCTCGCGCGGGCGGAGGCACGGCGGAGGCCGTCCTGCTCATGGAATTTCAGGTCGGTGAGTTCGAGGACGAGTTCCTCCAGCGGCTCGGCTTTTGGCTGGGGGATGGGCTCGGGGTCGGCCGGCGCTCGTTTACCCAGCGCGACGAGAAGAGCATCTATCGCAGCCTCGATACCACCGGCCGCGCTGCTCACGGAGATGTACAAGGGCTCCTCGCCGAAGAGCATCTCCAGCACACCGAGCCTGGTACCGTTCAGCGAGAGCGGGATGACGGGGAATTTGTCCTTACCGCGATCACCCTGGAGTTTGAGCGCATGCTTTACCTCTCGGCCTACCCAGATCGACTGCAGCGCATCCGGGCTGACCACTACTACAAAAGCTGATGCGTCTTCGATGGCCTTCTGAACTTCTGGCCAAAGCGGATCCCCGCCCCGCATCTCACGCGAGTCAATCCAGCCGGCCTGGCCCAGGTCGGCGAGCGCCGAGCGGAGGCTGCGAACGAAGGCGTCGTCGGCCGTGGTGTGGGAGATGAAGAGGTTGGTCATATCGAACGGGTGGGCGGCATGGGGTGGAGGGTACTTGAGCCTTGTGAGGTGGCCTTACGAAGGAGCGCGCGGCAGGATAGCCTTCTCCGCATCTTCGAGCTCTTCCTTTCTACGCCAGTATCCGATCTTTTTCATCAAGAGCCTCGCCTCTGCGAGGTCGTGGGCTGGAGATTCCCAAGGATATTTCTCCTCATTAAAGTAGAGACGAACTCTATATAAGTGAATGTCCACGGAATATATTGGCATTGGGCCGCGTTGAGCTATCTCATACGCCTCGTCAAGATCAGCGACTGCACTCAACCTGTCCTCATGGATATCTTTTGTGCAAAGGTACCAAGCACGCGTTAATAGTCCTCGCGGCAACTGATCATCTACTCCTGCTTGGCGCAGGCCGAATAGCGAGTGCTCCAAATGCACTTGACATATTTCAGACGTACTTTGGCCTAAAATAGCACTGTATAAGTTCGTTCTTGCAATCGTTAAATTATCCATCGCCTTAGTCAGAAGTGATAGCCCCTTTTGCTTTGCCCATTCGAATGTGCGATTTGCTCGTTGATTAATTAGGCCGCATTTTTTAACCAATCGCGAACATTCTTGCGTACTTAATTTCCCTCCTAGGGTTAAAAGCCACGCTGCCTTTTCTATTTCAAAGGCAAGAAGTTCACAATATCGAAATCCGCCAATCATCTGTAGCAAACCGTCGTCGGGACTATTTTCCTGATATATTTTCTCTGCTTGTTTGAAGTGATTCAAGGCTTCGGAAAAGTTACCTGCCTGTACGAGCACTTCAGCCGCAGTAGTTCTTATGGCACTCCGCCAAACAAATATATTACTTTTATCGGCCGAAGTTACTGCTTCTTCAGCTCGAACTTTAGCATCATTCAGTTGCCCTAGATACAGAAGGACTTCGCTCAGATTACTCCCTTGAATTGCAGCCTCCTCCCAATATTCGTGTTCAATACACATACTTACGCATGTCATGAAGGGGACAAGCGATTCGCTAATGCGGCCAAGAGATCGCAAATAGTAGGCAGCATCAGCAAAGACAATTGCAGATTCCTCTCCGGTGATTTCAGGCACAACTCTCGTCCAAGGCCTTGAAAAAAAATAGGATACCGCGTCCAAACTAGAGGCAATGGCGCCTATTTTGTTCATGTTATAGTATTTATTTCCTCTCAAGATTCTTCCACGATACACCGAATTGTGCACTTCTTTCCAGAGACCCGCTAAGCACCCATGCGCCACGGCCTGGTACAGGGGCTGGAGCTGCTCCAGGGTGGGGGTGTCGCCTTCGTGGGTGGTTTCCGTTAGGTATTCGTAGAGCCGCCGGTGGCCGGCGCGCCAGGCGTCGGGGTGTTGGTTTTTCAGCCGGGCGGCGAAATATTCGCGCAGGAGGGGGTGGGATTCAAGGGCAACGAGGCCGGCGGCGTTGCGGGTTGCAGTGAGGAGCCGGGCCGCTTCCAGTCCCGTCAGGCTGAATTCCCAGTCTTCCTCGTCCAGATCCACGAGCGGCTCGGTAAGGTCGGGGATCAATGTATTTCGCAGCGCGGCGATACAGCCGGCGTCGGCCGGCCGGTCGAAGAGGCCCATCAGGCGGAGGATCGCCAACTCGCGCTTGCCCTCCTCGCCACCCTCCGCCAGCCGGCGTTCGTAGGCCGCCATGGCGCGGAAGGCATGGCCGTCCTGGGTCCTTGCGTCAGCCTTCTGGAAGCCCACCCGGTCCCGCCGGCGCACGTCCCCGCCGTGGGCGCGGGCGAGGTAACTGCCAAGCAAGTTGATCGTCAGCGCGTGCCCCTTCACCTCCTCCACGAGGGCCTCCTTCTCCTTTCGGGCACCTGTCACCCCGAGGGCTTCGAGGAGGTGGACGCCGGCGTCCGTCGAGAGGCGGAGGAGGTCGTGCTGGACCACCGTTTTCCCCAGGTAGGCGCGCAGGTCTGTCACGGCGTATCGGGTAGTGACCAGGCACAGGCCCTGGCTGGACGCGGCGAGGCCTTTGAGGAGGGCGGTGAGGCCCTGGTCTTTCAGCTCGCCGGGGGTCGGGGAGGTCGGGGCGTACTGGAGCGGCTCCAGGCCGTCGAGGACCAGGAGCGCGCGGCGCCGGCCCACGAGTTCGGCGAGGCGTTTCCCTTTGTCGTAGGCGCTCCGGGGACTGTCGGCCATCGCCGGGTCGCCAAAGAAGGTGAGGGCTTCGCGGAGGAAGAGGTCGGACGAGGCCGCGTGTTGGTCACGGCTGCCCTGGCTGTAGAAGGACCACGCGAAGGCCCCCTCACAACCCGGCCAGTTGTGAGAGGCCATATCGGCCAGCCATTTTGCGACCAGCGAGGTTTTCCCTTCTCCACCGAGGGCAACGAAGGTCAACACGTGTGGGCGGCCCGGTTCGCTTTTCTGGGCTTTCTCCCAGGCCTTGTCCAGCAAGTCGAATTCGGACTCGCGGCCGACGAGTTCTGCCGGAGCGTAGCGCACGATCCGGTCGATATCCACCCGGAAGCCGGCGGCAACCACCGGTGGGATCTGGGCGACGAGCCGACAGAGGTCGTCCTTGTCGGCGAACTCATAGTAGATGTGGTTGGTGCTCCGAACGGCCTCGCGGTGGGCGAGTTGGAGGGCGGTCAGCTCCGTCGCCTCCGGTCGTTCGTGATCGGCCGGCGCGTCGCGAACGGTAGCATCCTTCGCGAGGAACACAAACACCGGGATGCCCATCTCCCGGGCCATGTAAAACTCCATCTGGGTGTACGAGCGGCGGGGGGCGCCATCGACGCGCACGTTCGGCTCCACGCCGTACCGAAACCCCACGAGGTGCACCACCGCCTCGGCGTCCTTCAGCTTGCCCCGCAGCATCTGTTCGACCTCGCGGTAGTCCGTAGCAAAGCCGGGTTGATTGATCGCGTGGCACTCCTTCGTCTCGATCACGTTCGCCACCGCATCGCGGAACGAGGCAAACTCGGCCGAGACGCCACTGAGGAAGATGACGGGATAAGTCTTCATGGGCTGGGGACCGCGTACGTAAGAGAGAGCGAAAGAATATAACACTCCGGGACATGCGCATGATCATGGTCGACCGGGGAAATGGAGTGATGATCAGTGGACACAACGTCACCGAGAGCACGGCGGGTGGGTACCATCTCCAACGCGCACCGGCTACACTTGGCAGTCATAGAATCCGGGCTTCGTAACTACGCTGCGCTTTCCTCGAAGCTCTCAACGCACGGCGAAGTTCACTTGATGGCCGCAGAAGGTGGGCGCGCCATGGGACCTCTACGGGCAGAAACCCATCCACATGCTGAAAGCCACGGCCGGCATCGAGGGCGAAGGGATTTCGCCCGTGGAGGCCCTCGCCATGGAGGTTGGCATACGGTCCGGCATGCGAACACACCAAAGGCCGGAGGCCTGGAAATTCCCCACAGGGGCGTAATTCAATCGCGCGCGCGTAGGAGCCTGTAAAAACTGTAAAAACTCCCTGATCTTCGCGCGCGCACGCGTGGGAGCCTGCAAAAACTGAAAAAACACCCTGTCGACCGGAGCCATCGACCTTTGAAGGCATTCGAACGCAGAGAGCCACTGCCATACTTTGGAGCAAAAACGAGAGCCTGCGGAACGTGTCGCCAGCCGGCCGGTGGTGTCCAGCGAGGTTCTCCCGGGAATCGATGTGGACGACGTGGAGACGACCTTCGGTGTGTTCGGCTACTTCCCGGCGTTCAAAATGGCCGTCGGGGGCGAAACGAGCGCGGAAGAGATTCGCGAGGGCGCCATCACGGACGCAGATACCGAGAGCGTAATTAACCTGGCCATCCAGGACATGCGCGCGCTCAAGGTGCAGCGCTCCTTCGATCTCGCTACGAACTTCGAAGAGGCCTTCGTGACGATCATGACGGCCACGGCCGAAGGTGGGGGCGAAGGCGAATAGCCTTCCTTTATCTGGAGTGAAGTGATTCGCCAGGATGGCCTAATCGTAGTGTCGGGGGACCTACCGCCAGGCCACCTTAGAACCGAAATACCGTGCAACTGGAAGACAATTACGCCTCGATGGCCACTTGTCGGTTCAAACGAGACGACCTATACTTATGAATGGAGACTTAAGAATGGCGATCACTCGGCGCGGCCGACCCCAAATTGGAATTTGGCATAGCCAATACTCGTCAGTCAGAAATCATCGCCCCCAATTCGAAACAGAGCTAGGTCGCCCCAAGATCTAGGCTCTTTAGTGGCAGAACATATAGTCAGACCTGCGTCTTAAAATGTCATTTGAAGGAAATTCAGAACACCTTGCGCTGCTTCAAGATGGAGTTGAGCGGTGGAACGCATGGAGAAAGGCCAATCCTAACATCCGGCCGAATCTTTCCGGAGCTATTTTGCATCGTATTGCTTTACCTGGTGTCAATTTCTCACAAAGTGATCTATCCAGGGCCGACTTCAGAGGTGCGTCTCTTGCCAATTCCAGTCTACACTTTTCTAATCTGCACGAAGCAAACTTTGATGAGGCAGATTTGTCACATTCTTATATGAGGGGGGCGGACCTGAGCAATGCAAGCCTGCGAATTACTGATCTTGGTGGAATCACCATGCCGAATGCAATATTAGTGTCATCCAATCTCGAAGCCGCAGCTCTTGGGGGGTCCAATCTAAAGAATGCCGATCTGTCTGGTGCAAATCTAAAAGATGCGCAGTTGAACGAAGTAAACCTATCAGGTTCTATTTTTCGCAATGCAAACCTTACCTCATGCCTATTTTCCGAGACTTTCATCACTGATGTTGACTTTTCAGATGCTCAAGGACTAAGCAGTTGCATCCATGAACGTTGTTCATTTATCGATCACTTAACGCTCACCAAATCTCCACAACTACCTATTGAGTTTTTGCAAGGTGTATGTCTTTCAGAAAAACTGATACAGGACTACTTATTTGGCACTTCAATAACCGTAGTATTTACACAAGAAGGCTGGAGTGATTTAGGCCTTGTTCGGCTTGCTTTAAAGAATATGATCGGTGAAGGATTCAAGGTCGAAAGTAGTGATGACCGAATTGTAGTAAGACTTAAGTCACAAGAACTATTAAACAGAGCTCTCGATGTAATTGGCGCTGTGTTTTGCTCGTTAGAGTCGCTCTCACCAGGGGGAGTGTCGCAGCTGGGCATTGAGTCGCGCGGAATCGATCCAGAGTATGTAACCGGTGAGGATCTCAGCTTCTATTGGACCAACTTAGGCGTGCGTTGGCGAAGCCCTCTAGCACACAACACTTTTAAGAGTGCTACAGTGAGTGGGTTACTTGAAAGCCTTGATTTCATACCATTAGGACCTCTTCTACGAAACTATCTTTTGTATTTCACAGAAAAGGTAAGGTCACCAGATGAGGAGGAAGAACGACTTCGTAGAATTCACGCGCGTCTTCTACCTGCCCTCGAAGCCCTTATTGGTGTAAGAACATTACCAAAAAGAACGCAAAACTTGCCTCCAACAACAATGGAAAAGTAAGGGTTGTACTGCGAGGACTATGGAAATTGAAGGATGTTGATCCCCGGAGCTACCGGCCGCTGGATAGCCGCGCCAGGGCGATTAGGATCGCGATAAACGGTCATCATTCCTACATGCCTCAGACCTACGAATCGATCATCAGGTGTTTTATCTCGTCTGCGAGCTATGCACTGCCTGTCAGGCTTTGGCGTATTGACACAATAACACACATTAAATTCTTCCACCCAAAAGCTGTCATGCCCACTCCTGGTAAGTGATCTCACGCCCAACCGGGTAATGCAAATGGATGTCTTAATCGACCTATCAACTCCGATTCTCACGGCCGTTCTGGTAGGCATAACTGGATACTATGCATGGGTCACACGAAAAATGATGAAGGTGAGCGAGGAATCGCTCGCGTTGCTCAGGGAACAGCACGGGGCAGCCGTACGCCCATACGTCTCAGTCCGGGTAGAACTTGGCTCGGAAGCAATCTACTACCTTGTGATCGAGAACGTTGGACGATCGACCGCCACGAATCTGAAGCTGTCGATCGATAGACAATTTGAAATCATAGCCGCCCCTCCAAACGACATATCCGACATGCACCTCTTCAGTGAAGGTGTGAGCTTCTTAGTTCCTGGGGATAGGATTACATACGGTTTAGTCGCTGGACACGGAATATTCGGCCCTTCTCGTGATGTCACAAGATGGCCTCTTCAGTTCGTGATCACAGCCGTCTATAGTCACGGGATGATGACTTACGAGGAAAAGACCGAGATCGACCTCAACCGGTACGAAGGAATTATCCAGTATTTCGGCCCAATCCCTAGCGCGATACATAAGCTGACCGCCGAACTGAAGGGCGTTCGCTCTCTGCTCAACAAGAAGCTATCATAAAGCCCCACCGCCAAACATGATTACGCCCGGGAGACCATCAAGGCCCTGGGCTTCGCCCCGCTTACAGATTCCCTCCCCTGCCGGCGCCGGCCTCATCGATGTGCGCGTCTGCGCAGCAGGTTCTCCATCTCCTCCATGTGCGCAACCTTGCGCAAATGGGCATCATGCTCCCGGCGGTATTTCTTCGACTTGAAAGCGCTAGGGGGCCAGTCGATTCAAGTTTCGAGCAGTTGCCTAGCGGTGTTCGGCCCAACCCTCGGCGCCGTTGTAATCCTGTACGCACCCTCCGCTTCCAGCCGCTGCCCGGTCGTCATCGAGGGCAAATTATTCTGCTCTACTGGCTCAGCCTGAGTCCTTGCGCGCTGTGATGTGTAACACGGACAAACATGTCGAGCGAACACGGTGTAAACGAGTTAATGTGGTCCTATTGGCCAGACTTCTTATCCAAGGCTTTCGGATCTCCGAATTCGCAGTACACAACCCGCGTATCCAAATCTTTATCGAACTCTGCCAAAAATAAACTTCTAAGAAGACCGTTCTTACGCACCTTAGCGTCACAGTGATTGGTTATCCGATTAAATTTAGGGCAAACTACATGATTCACATTGCCCTTCATGTCTGTCACGACAGTGACGTTTCCGTCAAGAACATAACAGTAAACAGTATCAGCGGCCATAGGACAAGCTCTATTCCAGTCAGGCTTGAGGAAAAGACAACACACTACAGATCAGGTCGCCCAGTTGTGATAATGTACATAGATTCTCAAATGATACAATAGCGCCCCCCCACGACGACAGCTCACTCGTAGGATCGTCCTGGATGCGCCTATTGCGCTCCTATTGCAGCCAGGCGGCGCCGGACTGCCTCTCGATGTACAGAGCCCGAAGGAGGTTCACCGCTGCCTTGTAGTCCCTCAGCCGGAGGCGCAACTCATCGCCCTCCCATACGAGGGTAAGCTCATCCTCGCATTCCTGCGCGGCTTGAGCAGCCCGCGGCGGGCACAGAGGCGGTAGATGTCGGCGGCTTCGGTTCGGCGCATGCCGGAAGGTAGCATGCCGGGGAGGTGTTTCAAATTTGCACCTTCACCGCATGAACTTCTTCCCGATGTCATCTAGCGTCTTTTTCACAAGTTGCTCGGCCCTTTCCTCTGCAACCTCCTGGATGCGCTTTTTAACCTCCTTCTTATCCATGGCTTTATCGAATCCATCCCGAACGGCCTCCAGCAGTGCGAATCGCATGGCAAAGACCGCATCCAATATCTCGGCATTGGTTTGCTCCTTAAGAAGTTCAGCCCTCTTGTCCCCCGCATCGCGATAAGTCTGGATCAGTGAATCGTACATTTCTGTCTCTTTCCCAAGGCTATGCAGGATCCGCTCATCGCTCGCTAGACTTACGTCAATGAGCAGGGAGAGCGCTCCACCCATCAGAATGATCGTGAAAATGGCTTCAATCGCCATTAACCACTTTGGCTCCTCAAAACCCAGGAGTAGTCCAAGTTGCCCCCAGACAACGGTTACAATCACCAATCCTGTGCTGGCGACAATCGCCCACACCATCCGTCGAATCGCTCGCATCTGTGACCTACTTTGTTGATGGATCAAAAAATCCAAAAACAGAAAGAACCGAGAATGAATGGCTAGATGCAATAGCTGGCTAAAAGACAACCATGCTCCACTTTCAGTAGTAGTACCACAGCTTTCCGCAGTCATCCCCTTACTGACCAGAAAACGTAGAAGCCCGGTGGCCCTCGGGCTTCGGTGTCCATGCTCGCGACGCCGGCGCGGTGTCGCGACTTACCTGGCCAGGAGATCCGATTCTTGTCGACTTCACAACGTTTCCGCCAGACTGTTTCCTCGCAGCGAGCCTAATAAGCCCCTATCACCTCACTATAGTCGCGCCGAGAATCGTAATGAAACACCTCTTCCTAGCATTGATCGCAGGCCTGTTGCTCTCCGCATGCGATGCACTCACGGGTGATCAAGGTGAGATCGGACCGAGCTATATCCAAATCTTGTGGATGGATAGATCAGGCGGCGATCCTGTCCGGGTGAATCCCGTCGATGTAAACAATGCCGGCCAGCACGTTCGCCACGTGCTCCGAGCCGTTTAGCCGGCGCC
>Ga0163144_10001467_pt1 | contig 55761 bp, 40 predicted proteins | sample OliLak19BULKMAT1_FD_123175 | JGI IMG/M metagenome (GOLD analysis project Ga0163144, IMG submission 123175) | Freshwater microbial mat bacterial communities from Lake Vanda, McMurdo Dry Valleys, Antarctica - Oligotrophic Lake LV.19.BULKMAT1 | ecosystem: Environmental > Aquatic > Freshwater >... | reverse complement strand
TGGAAGTTCCAGACCACCGGCGCCACGCTGCCGGCGATCCTTGTGAGTTTTGTGTTGTTCGCTGCGGCCAGGCGGTTTACGGCTGGCGGAGCGCGATGACGACCTCAGAACCCGGCTCGCTAAGTGCGGCGCGCCGTCACTTCTTCTTCGTGTCGATCACCTTCTTGAAGTGCGTCCAGCTCGTTTCGTTCGGGCGATTGTCGTCGAGGTCGGGCGGGGTCTTGTAGATCGGGTAGTTCGCCTCGATCTCCTTCCGCGTGACTTCGGAGAGCTGGTCCCAGCTCTCGATCTTGAGACCGGTGCCGTGGAAGTAGAGCTCGCCCGCCCGTCCCGCCATCTCCATCCAGGGCAGCCACGACGAGAGCCGCGTCCAGCCGACCTGGACATTGATCGTATCGAGCAACGGGTTGAGCAGTTCCTCCTCGCGATAGTAGAAGAGGAACATCTCTGTAGCGTGGTAGTAGCCGCCTACGTTCTCCTGGTACTCCCCGCCGAGGGGGTTCTTGTAGAAGAGGGGCACTTCGAAGGCGAGGGTGCCCTGTCCGTTCTTCGAAACCCCGGCCCAGGTCGCCGGGCCGCGCGCGCCGATCGGGAAGGACGGGGCCTGATTCACGGGGTCGTTCGCCACATGGAGCACATCCACTTCCTTTCCGGTCCACGGGTTCTTCCACTTGCGCAAAACCTCCCCGGTAGTCGGGTCCTGATAGAAGACGACCTCCCGCGAGACCATCCGGTAGCCCTTTTGCCCTTTCTCATCGACCACCGTCTTGCTGGCCCGGATGTTCATCGCATGCCAGGTGAAGAGAAGGCGGTCGCGCTCACCGGGAACCCTGGAATAGGTCTTGCCCCAGAAGTCGTAGATCACGGGCTTGCCGTCGATCATTGACGAGTGCAGCCTCCGATTCGCCGTGACTACGTCCTCGGGCTTCGAAAGGTCGAGCCGGGGCGGGGGCGGCGGGGCGGCCGGCCCCTTCTTCTTCTGAACGGCAGGGGCCGACGTCGCGAGGACGAGGGCGGCGATGAGGAGGAGGGCTTTGCTTCGCATTGGGACCTTTCAGGATGGGCGGCTTCGGAACAACGGCGCCGATGCGCCGGGGTTGGTTTCTATGACGATGGACTTGAGCTCGGTGTAGGCCTCGTAACCCTGGGGGCCGCCCTCGCGCCCCAGGCCCGATTGGCCATACCCGCCAAAAGGAAGGTCTCCGCTGATGGAGCCATAGGTGTTGACCCACCAGGTGCCGCTGCGCACGCGCCGCGCGATGTCGAGAGCCTTCGAGATGTCGCTCGACCAGACGCCGCCGGCCAGGCCGTACTTTGAATCGTTCGCGACGGCAATCGCCTCCTCGGCATCCTGGACGCGGATCACCGTGACCACCGGCCCGAACAGCTCTTCCTGCGCGGGCCCGCAGGACGCGGTTCCGCCCAGCAGGACCGTGGGTCGGAAGAAAGCACCCGGGAAAAGATCGTCAACGCGGGTTCCCCCGGCGCCGACCCGCACACCTTCGCGATGGGCCCGCGACACGAAATCGACCGCGGCATCGACCGCGCGGTCGTCGATCATGGCGCCTATCTCCGTCGTCTCCTCGAAGGGATCGCCCAGCACCAGAGAGTTTGCGAGGTCGCACAGCTCCCTCTCCACGCGCTCGGCCACCGACCACTGAACCACCAGGCGGGAACCTGAGAAGCAACGCTGGCCGGAGTTGCGGAAGATGCCGGCGGCCGCGCCGCGGATCGCGAGGTCGAGGTCGGCGTCCTCGAGGATGATGTGGGCGGACTTGCCGCCGAGTTCGAGGAGCAGGTTTTTGATCGTGGGAGCGGCCAGCCGCATGATCGCCGAACCGGCGTTGGTGCCGCCGGTCATGGTGATCATGTCCACGCGATCGTCGCCGCAAAGCCGCGTCGCCACACCCGCGCCGCCATGCAAGACGCTCAGTGCGCCCTCGGGCAGACCTGCCTCATAGAGGATGCGCGCGAACTCAGCGGCGAGGAGCGGGGCCCGTTCGGACGGCTTGAAGACCATCGAGTTCCCGGCCGCGAGTGCGGGAGCCGCCTTCAGCGAGGCGAAGGGGAGGGGCGCGTTAAAGGGTGTGAGCCCCACCACCACTCCAACGGGATCACGCACCACCATTTTCACAAGGGAGCCATCGGGTGACGGTGAGGGAGTCATCTCCCCGGCCGCGTATCGCGCGAAGGTCCTCAGGTTGCCGGCGGTGGCCAGGACGTCGATCCGCGCCTCCGGCGCGGTCTTGCCGTTGTCGAGGACGATCCTCCGCGCGAGGTCGTCCATCCGCGAGAGGACGAGGTTCGCCGCCTTGTCGAGAACCGCCGCCCTCTCCCACCCCTTGCGGAGGCGCCAATCGCCGCGATCGAAGGTCCGACGGGCGACCGCGAGAGCGTGATCACAGTCCGCGTCCGAGGCTTCCCGCAAGGTAACGAGGGCTTCGCCGGTGGCCGGGTACCGGACCTCGAAGGGAGCGCCACCGCCGGCGGTGAACCGGCCGGCCACGGCATGCGCCTCGGCTTCGAAGGGCGACCCGCCCCGCTCGGCCACGCTGCGGACTTTCACCAGAGAAGCTCCTTTGCGCTCGTTGAGATTGTCTTAACTTTAGAACAACTTCCGCGGAGCCTGCGAGTTCTTATACTCCGCATCCTCGGCCCACAATTTCCAAGAGGCTACTCAAAACATTGCCCACCCCCCTGTTTCTCGGGATCGCGCTCCTCGCGGCCGCGCAATCCGCCGCTTCCTCACCCGATCGGATCCTGTTCAACGCGCGCGTCTTCACCGCCGATGCCCCGAGGCCCTGGGCCGAGGCTTTCGCGGTCCACGACGGGCGGATTGTCGCGGTGGGCACGTCGCAGGAAATCCTCGGCCTCGCGGGACAAAGCACCGAGCGGATCGACCTTCAGGGTGCCTTGGTCTCTCCCGGTTTCGGCGACAGCCACATCCATTTCATGAGCGGCAGCCTCACCCTCAGTGCCGTGAACCTCGATGGCCTGACCACCAGGGAGCAGATCCTCGCGCACATCGCCGCGCACGCGAAGGCGAATCCCCGGGCCACGTGGATCACCGGCCGGGGCTGGAGCTACTCGGCTTTTCCGGGCGGGCTTCCCCGTCGCGAATGGCTGGACGAGGCGGTGGCGGATCGGCCGGTGTTTCTGGAGAGCTATGACGGCCACACCGGTTGGGCGAACACGAAGGCCCTGGCCCTCGCGGGGATCGGCCGCGAGACGAAAGATCCGGCAAACGGCGAGATCGTCCGGGACGAGAAAGGCGAGGCCACGGGCGCGCTCAAGGAATCCGCTCAGCGGCTGGTGGAAGCGCTCATGCCTCAGCCTTCGAGCGAAGACCGGTACCGGGCGCTCAAGGCCGGCCTCGACCTCGCCGCCGCCTACGGGATCACCTTCGCCCACAACGCGGGCTTCGACCCCGCCGATCTTCCCGTTTATGAACGCGTGCTGCAGGAGGGCGCGCTCAAGGTTCGCTTCTATAACGCAATGTACTTCGTGCCCGACCCGGATACGGAAGCCCTCGACCGGCTCAGGCAGTTGCGCGCGAAGCACCACGGGCCCCTTTTCCGTTTCGGCGCTGTAAAAACCCTGCTCGACGGGGTGGTCGAGTCGAAGACTGCGTGGATGCTCGACCCTTATGCCCAAGGCGGGGGCACTGGAACGCCGAACTACGCGATCGAGGTGTTCAATCGCAGTGTCTCCGCCTACGACCGCGCAGGATTCCAGCTCTTCGTCCACGCCATCGGCGACCGGGCGATACGGGCGAGCCTCGACGCCTTCGAGCACGCGGCTCGAACGAATGGCCCCAGGGACCGGCGGCATCGTCTCGAGCACATCGAGGCGCCGCAACTCTCCGACCTGGCGCGGTTCAAACCGCTCGGCGTGATCGCCTCGACGCAAGCCCTGTTTGCCACCCCCGACGACGAGGACAACACGACCGGTCCCTACTACGGCAACCTCGGCCCCGAGCGCGCGGCACGCGCCATGGCCTTCAAGGCGATCGACGACGCAGGCGCGGTCCAGGCCTTCGGAAGCGACTGGCCGGTCTACTCGATGGAGGTGCTCAAGGGCATCTACACCGCGGTCACTCGAGAGACGATTCGCGGAAACCCGAAGGGCGGTCTGCAACCGCAATCGCGCATCAGCCCGGCCGCCGCCCTGCGCCACTTCACGGTCGATGCCGCCTACGCGGGGTTCGCCGAGCGGGAGCATGGAAGGATCGCCCCCGGACTATTCGCCGACTACGTCGTGCTGTCCCGGGATATCACGGCGATCGCGGCGAAGGACATCTTGAAAACCCGCGTCCTGCTGACGGTAATGGGGGGCAAGGAGACCTATCGCTCCCCAGGATTCAGCTCAGGCACGCCCCCGGAACCGAAGGAGTGAGCCCGCCCGCCATGGCTGAATTCACCAACAAGGTCATCATCCTGACCGGCGCCTCCCAGGGCATCGGCAAGGCCCTGGCACTGGCCCTTTCCCCGCAAAAGCCGACGCTGGTCCTCGCGGCCCGCGACGAGGCGGCGCTTCGCGCGGTCGAGTCCCCCTGCCAGGCGCTGGGCGCCAGGACCTTCGTGTTCCCGACCGACGTGACCGACGAGTCTCAATGCCGCGACCTTATCCGCCGCGCGGTCGAGTCGGCGGGCGGCATCGATGTCCTGATCCACAACGCCGGCGGCGGCATGAACGCGCGCTTCGACGAGATGACCGACCTCAGCGTCTTTGAAAAACTGATGCGCCTCAACTACCTCGGGCCCATGTATCTCACCCACGCAGCACTTCCCCATCTCCAGAAGTCACGCGGCCGGATCGTCGTGGTGTCGTCCGTCGCCGGACTGACCGGCGTTCCCCTGCGCACCGCTTACGCGGGAAGCAAAGCCGCGGTCTTCGGCCTGTTCGAGTCCCTGCGGATCGAACTCGCCGACCAGGGCGTGTCGGTCACGATGATCGCGCCCGACTTCGTCCAGTCGCAGATCCATGTCCGCGCCTTCGGCCCCGACGGAAAGCCCGTGGGCGACAGCACGATCGCCGAGCGCGTGGCCATGCCGGCTGACGAATGCGCCGCGCTGATCGTGGAGGCGATGGAACGCCGGCAGCGGCTTCTGATCACCTCACTCCGCGGCAAACTCGGCCGGTTCGTCCGCCTCATCGCGCCGCGGCTGATCGATTCGATCGCCGCGCGCGCCATTCGCCGCGGCGTCTAGCAGTCCGTGGTGAAAGTCGACCGCGAGCGAAAGCGAGAGATTTTTCGTCAGATCAAGGCGTCAGACCGCAGGAACACCGGGAGTATTTCAAGGTTTGGCAATGCAGAGCTCTGCGGAAAAGATCCGCTTTCGGCGCGGAGGGACTTTCACCACGGGCTGCTAGCGCCGAAAAACACCGGGGCGCCCAGCTTCCTTGGCTACGCTGCGCCTCGGGGCCTCAGGTCAGGGTTTCGGTGCGTCCGGGTCGGGCTTGAAGCCCCAGGCGTCGAGCATGATGTGGAACAGACGCGTGTTCGGAAAGAATCCGCTCACCCGTTCCGACCCCACACCGATGGCAATAGCCGCCACCTCTTCTCCACTATGCGAATTGTCGACCAGCACCGACTTCAGCCGGATGGGCTGGCCGATCGCGCCGCCCGCCGCCTTCCATTCGTCATAGCCCGCGAGGAGCTGGCCCTCCAAACCTTCCCCCTTGGTCCGAAGCGCGAAGGAGTGGTCGGCGGTGAAGAGGAGCAGCGTGTCATCGAGCTTCACCCGCGCCTGGACTTCTTGAATCAGCCGGTCGAACGCCACCATGGCCTCGATGCCGGGCTTGGGATCGTGGGTATGGGTATCCCATTCGACCATCAGGAAGTAGCCGATGGGACTCTTCTCGAGCTCGTCGAGCGCGCGCATCGTGGCCGCGCGCACCTCGACCCGGTCCGAGACGACCATCAACCGTCCTCGTTCGGCCGCGGCCGCCTCGAGGGTCGGGTGGATGGCGCGCCGGTGACGAGCAGACAGGTCCTCAAGGCTGCTCCCCATGGCCAGAAGCTGTTTCTCGACTCCCGGACGACCGGCGCCGATCAGGATATCGACTCCATCGCCAAAGCGCGGCTCGAAGGCCTGCCGGAAGATCTCCCCCCCCTTGCCGCGATCATTGGAGCTGGCATAGCAGGTCGCGGGCGTGGCATCGACGATGGGCATGTCCGTCACGACGCCGGTGGCGAGACCACGCTCTTCGGCATATTCGAGAATCGTCTTTAATCTGCGCCCGTCCGATTTTCCCCGCACTGCCTCCGGGCCCTGGCTGATCACGCCGTTTTGGGTCTTCTGTCCGGTGATGATCGCGGTCATGGCGCTCGCGGAGTCGGCCACAAAGCCGCGCGCGGGAGACGTATCGCTCAAGGCCACGTGCGGCCATCCCTGGATGTGAAGGCGCAAAGGCGCGTTGTAGCCGTACCAGCTCGCCGCATTGAGAGTCGGGATCCCGCCGGCGTCGGCGATGAAGAGGATCACGTTGCGAGCCTTCTTTGGCGAAGCGGAAGCAGGCGCAGAACCCGCGAGCAACGAGGCAGCAAGGATGGCCAGGGCGGCGGGTTTGAGCATTTTGTGAGTCTATCGCTCGCCCTGGTTTCAGGACTCCGATCGGCGGTGCCCCGGCGGGGTAGAGTTCGGGCAACGGCTCCCCCCCCTTCCACCACGAGGTCTCATGCGCACACTCCGATTGCTTTCCTTCGCCACTCTCATCGGCGCTTCCCTGCTCGTACATCCAGGGACAATCTCGGGCGCCGACCCGGGCGACACGAAACTGCTGACCCAACCCGCGATCAGCGCCGCCCACATCGCCTTCATCTACGCAGGGGACCTGTTCGTTTCCGATCTCAACGGAGCGAACGTGCAGAGGCTCACCGCGGACGACGGTATCGAATCGAACCCGGCCTTCTCGCCCGATGGCAAAACCATCGCCTTCAGCGCGCAGTACGACGGCAACGTGGATGTCTACACCGTCCCCGTGGCCGGCGGCCCGCCCACCCGGCTCACCTACCATCCCAATGCCGACGTGGTTCAGGCCGTGACGCCCGACGGGAAGGCGGTGCTGTTCACGTCCCAGCGCGCCACCTTCACCACCCGCTACACCCAGCTCTTCACCATCCCGATGAGTGGCGGGATGGAGGAGGCCCTTCCCATTCCCAATGCCGCCCGAGCCACCTATTCGCCGGACGGTTCACGCATCGCGTACAACCCGATCGCCGGACGCTATCTGCAGTGGAAGTCGTACCGGGGCGGTACGACCTCGACCCTCACGCTCTACACCGCCAGGGGCCATGCCACGGAGGAGGTGCCCCAGCCGGCCTCCCGCGCCAACGACACCGATCCCATGTGGATCGGCGACATCGTCTACTTCCGCTCCGACCGCGCGGGCGAGTTCAATGTCTTCTCCTTCAACACGAAGACGAAGCAGATCCGCCAGGTCACGAAACACGACGACTTCCCCGTGCTCAACGCCGCGACGGGGGGCGGCAGGATCGTCTATGAGCAGGCGGGCGTCCTGCATGTCCTTGAACCCGCTTCGGGCCAGAGTCGGGCCCTGTCGATCCGCGTGGCCTCGGATCTTCGCGAGACCCGGCCGCGCTACGCCAAGGGAGTCCGCTGGATACGCGACGCCGCCCTGTCTCCCTCCGGGGCGCGCGCGGCCTTTGCCTTCCGCGGCGAAATCGTCACCGTCCCCGGCGAAAAGGGTGATGTCCGCAACCTGACCTCGAGTGTGGCCGCGCATGACCGTTCGCCCGCGTGGTCGCCCGACGGCCAGTCGGTGGCGTGGTTCTCCGATGCCGCGGGCGAGTACGAGCTTTACCTGGGCGGCCAGGACGGGAAGGGATCGCCGCGGGCCATCAAAGTCATGGGCGAGGGCTTCTACGACGCACCCGTGTGGTCGCCCGACTCCGGCAAGATCGCCTACTGGGACAATTCCCAGAGCATCTACTGGCTCGACGTGAAGTCGGGCCTTTCGAAGAAGGTCGCGCAGCAACCGACCTACGGCCCGGTGATCGTCCTCAGCTACACGTGGTCGCCCGACTCGAAGTGGCTGGCGTACGCCATGGACAACGAGGCCGGTATCACCACCGTCTATGCCCACTCGATCGAGCAGGCGAAGTCGTTCCAGGTGAGCGATGGCCTGAGCGACGTTCGAAGCCCGGCCTTCGACCAGAGCGGCAAGTACCTCTTCTTCCTCGGATCCACGGACGCCGGGCCGGTGAAGGACTGGTTCGCCCAGTCCAATGCGGACATGAACGCGACGTCCGGGGTCTATCTCGCCGTCCTGCGAAACGATCTGCCCTCTCCCCTCGCCAAGGAGAGCGACGAAGAGAAGGCCGCGGCTGAGAAGGCCGAAAAGAAGGAAGAGCCAAAGGCCGACGAAAAGCCTCAGGCCACCCCGGCCGCGAAGCCTGCGGCCGGGCCGAAAGGCGAAGAAGGCAAAGCCGACAAGAAGGAAGACCCGTTCCGCATCGACTTCGCGGGTCTCGAATATCGGATCCTCGATCTGCCGATCGTCCCGGCGGACCTTAGAGATCTTCGGGCCGGGTCGGCCGGCCAGGTCTTCTACCTGAAGCGGGTAGACGGCAAGACGTCACTCAATCGCTACGACCTGGCCACCCGCAAGAACGAAGTCATCGTCGCCGAGGCGAGCGACTACGTGATCTCGGCCGACGGCAAGAAGCTTCTTTATCGCAACGGCGAGATCTGGGCGATTGTCGGTACCGGCAAGCGAGCCGAAACGGCCGAGGGAAAGCTGGCGGTGGACGGAATCGAGGTCCGGGTCGACCCGCGCGCCGAATGGAAGCAGATCTTCGACGAGGCCTGGCGGATAAACCGCGACTACTTCTACGCGCCCAACATGCACGGCGTCGACTGGGCGAAGCAGAAGGAGAAGTACGCGGCCTTCCTGCCCCACGTCGCGAGCCGCCCCGACCTGAACCGGCTTTTGCAATGGATGTCGAGCGAACTCGCGGTGGGCCACCACAATGTCGGCGGCGGCGACATCCGCGCGGAAGTGAAAAATGTTCCGGGCGGCCTTCTGGGCGCCGACTATGAGGTTGCAAACGACCGGTATCGCATCAAAAAGGTATTCGGCGGCCTCAACTGGAACCCGCAGCTTCGGGCCCCCCTCACCGAACCGGGAGTCAATGCGAAGGTCGGCGAGTACCTCCTCGCGGTCAGCGGCCGCGACCTGCGTCCGCCCGCCAACCTCTATAGCCTCTTCGAGAACACCTCGGGCAAGATCGTCGAGATAACCCTCGGCCCAAACGCCGACGGCTCGGGGTCTCGCACCGTGCCCGTGGTTCCCATCGCCCAGGAAGGCGCCCTGCGCAATCGCGACTGGGTCGAGGGGAATCTGAAGAAGGTGGACAAGGCCACGGGCGGCAAAGTGGCGTACGTCTACGTGCCCAACACCGCGCAGCAGGGTCACGCCTACTTCAAGCGTTACTTCTATCCGCAGGTCCACAAGGAAGGCGTGATCATCGACGAGCGCTTCAACGGGGGCGGCAGCGTCGCCGACTACTACATCGACATCCTGCGCCGTCCCTTCATCGCGAACTGGGCGATGCGCTACGGCGCCGACCTCAAGACGCCCTTCGCGTCCATTCAGGGACCGAAGGCGATGATCATCGACGAAACCGCGGGCTCGGGCGGTGATCTTTTGCCCTGGATGTTCCGGAAGTTCGGCGTCGGCCCGCTCATCGGCAAGCGGACCTGGGGCGGCCTCGTCGGCATCCTCGGATTCCCCGTTCTCATGGACGGCGGGAACATCACCGCACCGAACCTTGCCATCTGGACGGCGGAGGACGGCTGGATCGTCGAGAACGAAGGCGTTCCCCCGGACATCGAGGTCGAACAGACGCCGGCCGATGTGATCGCGGGCCGTGATCCGCAGCTCGAGAAGGCGATCGAAGTGGTGATGGCCGAGTTGAAGAAGAACCCGGTCAAGAAGCAGACACGGCCGGCCTATCCCGTCCGCGGCAAAACCCAGCGCGGCACCGTGCAGAAGTAGCCGAGAGGACAAGACGCCATGAAGACATCAACCCGGAGCGCGCTCGCGTTCCTCGCTCTATCGCTCGCGTTCTCGCCCGCGGCCTTCGGCCAGCCCGCACCCCTCTCGGCCGCCGACAAGCAGAAGCGGATCGACACCGAGGCCGAACTTCAATCGGTCGCGGTGGTCGAACGGAAGCTCCTGATCCCGATGAGGGACGGCGTCCGCCTCGCCATGGATGTCTATCGACCGAAGAACGCAAGCGGCCCGGTTCCGATCGTGTTCTCGAAGACGCCCTACAACTTCAACTTCTGGGACGTGAAGAATGGCGTGCCCGCCGACCTGACCTCGGCACTCACCGCGGTGAAGAAAGGCTATGCCTACGTCGTCCAGAACGAGCGGGGCCACTTCTTCTCCGAAGGCAACTACGACATCCTCGGCCCGCCGGTCACGGACGGCGTCGACACCCTCGAATGGATGAAGAACCAGCCGTGGTCGAACGGCAAGGTGGGCGCGACCGGTTGTTCCTCGACCGCCGAATGGCAAATGGCGGTGGCGGCGCAGGGTCATCCCGCGTTTTCGGCCATGAACGTTCAGGGCTTCGGCGCGGGGGTCGGGCGCGTCGGCCCCTACTACGAGCAGGGCAACTGGTATCGCGGCGGCGCGGTGCAGATGCTCTTCATCGCCTGGCTCTACGGTGAGCAGAACCAGGTACGTCCCATGTTTCCGCGCGGCGCCTCGCGTGAAGATCTGATCCGCGCGTCGAAGTCCTTCGACCTCGCCCAGCAGCTTCCTCCGGTCGACTGGGATAAGGCGCTGCGCCACCTCCCCGTTCAGGACATCTACAAGGCGATCGACGGGCCGAACGGAATCTTCGCGGACGCCATGCCCGTTCCCACCGGCGGCCGGATGATCCAGCGCGCGCCCAACGATCCTGCCTGGTACAAGGGCGGGTTGTGGCACGACAACATGAAGCTCGACGTGCCCGGCCTCTGGTTCATTTCCTGGTACGACGTATCGGCAGGGCCCAATCTCGAGATGTTCAGCCATGTCCGCAAGCACGCGATGGGTGAGGCCGCAAATCACCAGTGGGCGGTCATTGCCCCGGTGGTGCACTGCGCCTTCACCCGCGCGACCGAGAACACGATCGTCGGCGAACGCAGCATGGGCGACGCCCGGCTCGACTACAACGACATCGTCTACGGCTTCTTCGACAAGTTCCTCAAGGGCGAGAAGGCCACGCGCGTCGACCGCCTGCCCAAGGTCACTTACTTCACGATGGGCAGCAACCAGTGGCAGACGTCCGACACCTGGCCTCCCGAAGGCGCAGCTCCTCAGACCTTCTATCTGTCGAGCGCCGGCAAGGCCAACACGCTCAACGGTGACGGCGTTCTCGTCAACGCCCCGCCCGCCATGAACCTCCCCGATTCCTTCGTCTACGACCCGGCAAATCCCGTCCCTTCCTACGGGGGCAACGTCTGCTGCACCGGGAATGCCGTGCAGGCCGGGTCTTTCGATCAGCGCAGGATGGAGGCACGCGCCGACATCCTCGTCTTCACCTCGGAGCCGTTCAAGGAAGGGATCGAGCTGTCCGGCCCCATCACGCCCACCCTCTACGTCTCCTCCGACGCGAAGGACACGGACTTCACAGTGAAGGTGATCGATGTCGATCCCGAGGGACGGGCCTTCAACCTCGACGAGTCGATCCAGCGAATGCGCTATCGCGACGGCTACGACAAGCCTCTGGTCTGGATGGAGAAGGACAGGGTGTACAAGGTCACGCTGCAACCCCTCAATACAAGCAACTTCTTCAAGCCCGGCCATCGGCTGCGGATCGAGGTCTCGAGCAGCAACTTCCCGCGCTTCGATCGCAACCTGAATACCGGCGGCAACAACTACGATGAGTCTTTGGGCGTGGTCGCCCGTAACACGCTGCATCACTCGGCCCGATACCCGTCGAGCCTCACCATCACCATGGTGAAGCCCGCGGCGACGGCGCGCTAGCAGTTAGCAGTCCGTGGTGAAAGTCGACCGCGAGCGAAAGTGAGAGATTTTTCGTCAGGTCGAGGCGCCGAACCGCAGGAATACCGGGAGTATTTCAAGGTTTGGCAACGCGGAGCTCTGCGGAAAAGATCCGCGTTCGACCCGGAGGGACTTTCGCCACGGGCTGCGAGGGGCGCTCGACCTTCGGGAGAGCCTTTAGACTGTCCGGATCCATGACCCTCCTGTCCGGCGCGCGGCTCGGACCTTACGAAATCTCTGCGGCGATTGGCGCCGGCGGCATGGGCGAGGTGTTTCGTGCGCGCGATACCAAGCTCAACCGCGAAGTTGCAATCAAGGTGCTTCCCGCAGCACTCTCTCAAGATGCTGAGCGGGTGGGTCGGTTTCGTCGTGAGGCGCAGATCCTCGCGACGCTGAACCACCCCAACATCGCCGCCATCTACGGCCTTGAGGAAGCCGGCGGGACCGTCGGCCTCGTCATGGAACTCGTCGCGGGTGACGACCTGGCGCAGCGGCTGCGAAGCGGAGCGCTTCCCATCGACGAGGCCATCGCCATCGCGCGGCAGATCGCGGAAGCTCTCGAAGAGGCCCACGAACACGGCATAGTCCACCGTGACCTCAAGCCCGCGAACATCAAGGTCACGCCGGAGGGGAAGGTCAAGGTCCTCGACTTCGGCCTGGCCAAGGCGTTCGAGGCGGACCCCACGAGCGCGGGCGCCCACTCGCAGCTCTCGCATTCACCCACGATGTCGAGGCACATGACCGAGGCGGGAATGATCATGGGCACGGCGGCGTACATGAGTCCGGAACAGGCGCGGGGGAAGACCCTCGATAAACGCGCCGACATCTGGTCTTTCGGGGTCGTGCTCTTCGAGGTGCTGACCGGCGAGCGGCTCTTCGCAGGCGAGACCGTGAGCGACACGCTCGCCGCGGTCCTCAGGGAAGAGGTCCCGTGGCCGAGCCTGCCGGCGCAGACTCCGGGCCGCGTGGTTCAACTCCTGCGCCGCTGCCTCGCCCGCGATCCGCGGCTGCGCCTTCGCGATATCGGCGAGGCCCGGATGATCCTGACCGCGCTCGGCAACGCCGAGGGGTCGGAGCCCCGGGTTGCCGCCGCAAACTTGACGCCTCCGCCACAAGCCCCCACTGCGGCGCTCGCACGAGCCTCATCGCATTGGGCCGTCCTTCCGGCGATCATCGTCGCCGCGACGAGCGCAGGCGCCTGGGGCTTCGCGCTTCTGCGTCCCAGCGAGCCGCCCAAGGTGACACGGTTCACGATCCCCATGCCCGCGGGCCACGTTCTCGCCGGCAATGGCGCGCCCGCGATCACCCGGGATGGACGGACCATCGCCTATGTGGCGCGGGACGCCTCCGGCGAATCGCACCTCTACCTGCGCGACCTCGGTCGGTTCGAGTCCACGGCGATTCCCGAAAGTGAGTCCGCCCAGCAGCCCTTCTTCTCCCCGGCCGGTGACCGTGTCGCATTCTTCGCCAGAGGAAAACTCATGACCGCGCCGGTCTCGGGCGGTGGGCCAACCGCCCTCGCCGACGCGTCCTATCAGACGTTTGGTGGAACCTGGACTGAAGACGACGACATCGTGTATGTGCCGACCCTCATGTCTGGCCTCCTTAGTGTTCCCGCATCGGGCGGCAAGCCCCGAAATCTGACCGAGCCCGACGGCGCCTCGAAGGGCTACGCACATTCGTTCCCCACCGCCCTCCCGGAGGGAGAAGGCCTGGTGTTTTCGGTCTGGGGCGGGGTGAACATGGAAGGAGCCGGGATCGCCCTCCTCCCCAGGAACTCGTCGACCTGGAGCATGGTGTCGCCCGCAACCTGGCAGTCGGCCTATGCCTCGTCCGGCCATCTCCTGCTCGGAGGCCCCCGCAACCTCTCGGCTGCCCCCTTCGAACCAAAGCGGCCCAGCCCCTTGGGCTCAGCCACCCTGGTGGTCGAGGACGTGTTCACCACACCCAACATCAACACGTCGTGGTACGCAACGTCCCCTGCGGGCACCCTCGTCTACGTGCCCGGAGACGTGACCCTGGGATGGCTTGCCTGGGTCGATCGGAAGGGAGCGGTTTCAAAGATCGAGGACAAGGCCTCAAGGCTCTCGGATGCCTCCCTCTCGCCTGACGGCACGAAGGTGGTGTTCGTTCAGGACGTCAGCTTGTGGGCGATGGAGCTGGGACGAAGGACCCTGACCCGACTCACTTTTGATGGCGAGGGCAACAACCGCTTCGCCATCTGGAGCCGCGACAGCTCAACCGTCTTCTTTGCGTCAAATCGAAGCGGTGAATGGGAGATGCACTCGCTTCCTTCAGGAGGCGGGCCGTCAAAGGTGCTGCTCAATCGCCCCGGGATCCAGCTTCCGCTCTCCACCGCACCGGACGGGACACTGCTTTTCGCGGAACGTCTCAAGGGCAACAGCACCGACATCTTCATGCTGTCCCCCAAGGGCGAGGTCACACCGTTCCTGGTGTCGCCCTTCAGCAAGGTCGGTGGCCAGTTCTCACCGGACGGACGCCTCGTCGCCTACGCCTCTGATGAAACGGGGCGGGAGGAGGTGTATGTGCGCTCCGTGGCGCGGCCCGAGGCGGGGGTGGCGGTCTCGACCCAGGGCGGGCGCGGACCGAGGTGGTCGCCGGACGGCAAGGAGCTCATCTACCGCCGTGGCGACCGCTTCCTGGCCGCGCGCATCACGAGCGACGGTCCTCTCTGGGTGGGAGACTCGGTGCCGCTCTTCGAACTCCTGGTCGCGTCCGGCACCACCACGCAGCAGGCGGGTTACTCGCCCTCGCCCGACGGCCAGAGGTTCCTGGTGCAACTTCCCCACCCGAACGCGGTTCCCACCCGGATCAACGTAGTCCTTAACTGGTTCGAGGAACTCAAGGCGAAAGTTCCCGCGCGATAGGCCTCCAGGCGAGCGACTCCCTCGCGCGCCCTCTTCGTTGCGGTCCCGAGGCCCTGCCCGCCATCCTGATCGCGCTGGGCTTCGAGAAGGCCGACGATGGGTTCCGCGCGCGCGAATCGCGCTCCTTGAAGAAGCGTGGCTAGACTCGCCTCATGCTCGCCGCTGCGCCCGGTCTCCGCTCGTGAAGGTTCACCTCGTCGACGGCACCTACGAGTTGTACCGCGCGCACTTCGGCGCGCCCAGGGCAGAAGTGGCGGGACGCGAGGTCGGGGCCACCCGCGGAATCCTCCGCTCGCTGCTCTCGCTCGTGCGGAACGATGGAGTGAGTCACGTTGCCGTCGCGTTCGACCATGTGATCGAGTCGTTCCGCAACGAACTCTGGAGCGGATACAAGACCGGTGAAGGCATCCCCGAAGACCTGTTGTCGCAATTCCATCTGGCCGAACGCGCCACGCAAGCGCTCGGCGTGGTCATGTGGCCGATGATCGGTTTCGAAGCAGACGATGCGCTCGCCACCGGGGCCGCGCGGTGGGCCGAGGCGCCAGGCGTCGAGCAGGTTCTGATCTGCACACCCGACAAGGACCTGGCCCAGTGTGTGACGGGAAGGCGCGTGGTGCGTCTCGACCGGATGCGCCGCCTGCTGATGGACGAGGCGGGTGTGATCGAGAAGTTCGGCGTGCCCCCCCGCTCGATCCCCGACTGGCTGGCCCTCGTGGGCGATTCGGCGGATGGATTCCCCGGGATCCCGCGCTGGGGCGAGAAAGCCGCGTCTACCCTGCTCGCGCGCTTCGGCCGAATCGAGGACATTCCGGACGATCCGGGCCGATGGGATGTCAATGTCCGCGGCGCCACCGCCCTCGCCGCCAGCCTCGCGGCCCGCCGCGAAGAAGCGGCGCTCTTCAAGACGCTGGCGACGTTGCGCACGGATGTCCCGCTCGAAGAGTCGCTCGACGACCTCGAGTGGAAGGGCGCTCGCCGCGAAGAACTCGATGCCCTGTGCCATGAGATCGGGGATGAAGACTTCCCCGCCCGCGTCCCGCGGTTCAGGGATTAGAAGCGGCACGATCCCCATGGACACCCGCCTGCCCGCCCCCGCGTTCAAGGCAGTGCGCAAGTAGCGCCGCGCATCAGCCGTCGGTTCGACCCCTGGGGCGTTAACCAAAGAACAGGTAGCAGACCGCAACCGCGCCCAGGAAACCCGCGAACTCGGCGGTCAGGCCGCACGCGATGGCGTGCCGCGTCTTCTTGATCCCCACCGAGCCGAAGTACACGGCCAGCACGTAGAAGGTCGTCTCGGTGCTGCCCTGGATGATGCAGACGAGCCGGCCCGCGAAGGAATCGGGGCCCAGCGTCTTCATGGTCTCGATGACCAGGCCGCGAGCCCCGCTTCCCGAAAGCGGCCGCACCAGAGCGACCGGCAAAGCGTCGATCCATCGGCCATCGAGGCCCACCGCCGCCACCACCAGCCGGACCGCGTCAAGGGCCTGATCGAGGACCCCGCTCGTGCGCAACACGCCGATCGCGACCAGCATGGCCACCAGATGCGGAATGATCCCTATCGCCACCGAGAAGCCCTCCTTGGCGCCGTCCACGAAGGTCTCGTAGACCGCCACCTTCTTAAAGACCGCGAGCAGCACGAAGCCCACGATGAGCGAGAAGATCATCAGGTTCGCGAGGAGCGAGGTCTGCCGTTCGAGAGTCGCCTTGTCGAGGCTTCCGAAGTAGGCGGCCAGGAGGCCGATCGAAACCGTGGCGCTGCCGAGGTAGCCAAGCGTCACGGGATTGAACAGCCGCAGGCCCTGGATCTTCGCGGTGACCAGAATGCCCGCGATGGTGCTGCAGAAGGTTGCGATGAGGAGGGGCACGAAAACGTCCGTGGGATCGGCGGCCCCCATCTGGGCCCGGTAGGTCATGATCGCGGTCGGGATGATGGTAACGGCCGAGGCGTTGATCACGAGGAACATGATCTGGTCGTCGCTCGCCGTGTCGGGCTCGGGGTTGATCTCCTGCAGCTCCTTCATGGCCTTGAGCCCGAGAGGGGTCGCGGCGTTGTCGAGGCCCAGCATGTTCGCGGACAGATTCATCACGATGGAAGCGCCAGCCGGATGGGCGGCGGGGATGCTTGGGAACAGCCGGCGCAAAAGCGGGTCGAAGGCGCGGGCCAGAAGGGCCACCGCTCCGCCCTTCTCCCCGACCTTCATGATGCCCAGCCAGAGACACATGACACCGGTGAGGCCGATCGAGATCTCGAAGCCGGTCTTCGCCATGTCGAAGCTCGAGGACACCATCGCCGCCCACACCCCGGGCTCTCCGAGCACAAGCCAGCGAAAGAGGCCGGCCAGGAACGCGACCAGGAAAAAGCTGGCCCAGATCCAGTTGAGCATCCGTGAATCTTAGGCCGGGCCGAAGCCCGCGCCGTCCTCGGACATCGCGATCGGCAGATGGCCGACCTTCAGTGAGGGGTCACCGGTTCGGTACCCTTCGGGCCGGCCGCGGGGATGATGGGAAGCACAATGCGCGAGGGGCGTTGCGGATCGTGATAAATGGCATTGACCGCCACGCGTGAGCGCCGCTGTTCGTTGAGCGGTTCGCCGGTGTTCGGATTCACGTCGAAGCGCGGAAAGTTACTGCTCGAGATGTCCACGCGGATGCGATGCCCGCGCCGGAACACCAGCGAGGTCGGGTACATCTCGATCGTGAACTCGTAGGGCGTCCCCGGTTCGAGGGGTTTGGCGGTCTTGAGCGATTCGCGGTAGCGACCACGGACGATGCTGTCGCCCACGTTGAGATCCACGCCCGCGGGAAAATCCGCGCTCGGCGGATAGACGTCGATGAGCTTCGCGGTGAAGTCGGTGTCGGGCCCGTCGGAACTCGCCCACAGCTTTACCACCAGCCGCCCGGTCACCTCGACGTCCGAGTCGAGGGGCGGCGTCTCAAAGACCACCACATCGGGACGGGCGGAGAGGGGCATGGTATCCGAACAGAGCCAGTTATCCGTGGCGCATCGCTGGTCCTGCGCCCCGCGGAGCATCAGAACGCCCTCGGAAGAGACATTGCCACCGATCGTAGGCACCGGCCGCCGGGGGTCGAAGTCGTAGCGGGTGGGCCGCGCATCGCCCGGCGCCTTCGTGGCGAGCGTGCCGTCCGCATGAAGGAAGTACTCCGTGTTGACCGCCCGGGCAAGCGGCCACTCGCGTTCGTCGCGCCAGACCCCGCCTACGAACAGCCGGCCCTCCTTCGTCTTGTTGGGCTCTCCGGCGCCCATGACGAAGAGGCGGACGGGAGGGTCGCCCTCCACACCGTTCGAGACACCCTTGAGCCAGCGGTCGAACCAGCGCAGACGCAGCTCGTTCAGGCTGATCGCCGCGGCGGGACCGAACTCTGCGATGCCGGAGAAGCTCGTGCCCTGCCCGCCGTGCGTCCATGGCCCGACGATCAGGCGCTGCTTCTGTTTCTTGACCTTCGAGAGTTCCACGTAGTTGAGGTTCGCCACCTGGGCTCCCCACGAGTCGTACCACCCGGTGAGATGCATGACCGGCACGTCCTGATACCGGGCCACATGATCGATGACACTCGATCCCATGTCCGCCCAGAACGCGTCGTTGTCGCCGTGCTTCATGGCCTCGATCAGCCACGTTTCGTAGTCCGGGGCGAACTTCAACGGTGTGGTTCCCGGCCGAAGCGGCAGCGCCTTCACGAACTCGCGGACCTGAGAGCCCATCGCGACGAGTGCGGGTGCGGCCGAAGGTTCCTTCGCCGCGCGCAATCCCGCGAGCTGCGCATGGGGCCCAGGTAAAAGACCGGTGGGGCCGGCGCTCGTTCCGGTCGCGTTCCCAAGGGTCAGGATCCAGTTCAACCACCGGAGCTCAAACGCGCCATTGTGGCGGACGCCGAAGTAGCCGGGATCGCTCATCGCATCGACCGGCACGAGCGCCGCGAGAGCCGGGGCGTTGGTGATTCCGACCGCGTGCTGGGTGGCTCCCGCGTAGGACGTGCCCACCATCCCCACCTTGCCGCTCGACCACGACTGCTCCGCGATCCACTTCAAAAGATCCGCGCCATCGGGACCGTCGTCCGTGATCGGGCGCCAGCGGCCCTCCGACCGATACCGGCCCCGCACGTCCTGGAGCACCACGGCATAGCCGCGTGGCACGAAGAAGTTCACCAGGGCGTCCGGCCCCCGGTCTTTGTTGTAGGGCGTTCGCTCGACGATCGCGGGCACCCGGTTCAAAACCACGCCGTTTCGCGCAGGGAGATAGACATCCGTGGCCAGGCGGATGCCATCCCGCGCGGCCACCATCACATGACGATGGACCAGGATGTCCAGGGGAGCCTCTGACTTCGTCTGGGCCTTCGCCAGGCGAAGCGGCGCGGCCTCGATGAGCCACAGCGTGACGAACCCGGTCGCCACCACGAACAGGAACGAGGATCTCATCTTTGGATTGTACGCCGGTCACGGACGGGTGAAGCCGTGGTGAAGGCTCAGGGCAGGATCAGCAAGGAGCCGTCGGGAACCTGTCATTTCGCGGCGCGTCCGGCCCGAATCAGCGCATCGCCGGTGGGGAGAAACAAGTCAACAAGCGCGCAGGAAAGGGCGCGACTAGACTCCCGGGATTCATGGCCCTGTCTCCCGGAACCCGACTCGGACCCTATGAGATCACCGCCGCGCTTGGCGCGGGCGGAATGGGTGAGGTCCTTCGGGCGCACGACTCACGGCTCGGCCGCGACGTCGCGATCAAGGTTCTTCCCTCAGCCCTCCTGGGCGATCCCGACCGGCTCGCGCGTTTCGAGCAGGAAGCCCGAGCCACGTCGGCCCTCAATCATCAGAATATCCTCACGGTCTACGACATCGGATCGGACGGCGGCGCGCCCTACATGGTCACGGAACTGCTCGAGGGCGAAGAGCTGAGCGCGATCCTGCGACAGGGGCCGCTCGGGGTCCGAAAAGCTCTCGACTACGCGCAGCAGATCGCCAGGGGTCTCTCAGCCGCGCACGACCGCGGCATCATCCACCGCGACTTGAAGCCCGACAACCTCTTCGTGATGCCGGACGGCCGCTTGAAGATCCTCGACTTCGGCCTGGCCAAGCTCCGTCCCGAGCACGCGGAGCCCGCAGGTTCACAGCTTGAGACGCGCAAGGCCCTGACCACGCCCGGCCTGGTGATGGGGACGATCGGCTACATGTCACCCGAACAGGTGCGCGGGAAAGAGGCGGATCAACGAGCCGACATCTTCAGTCTCGGCGTGATCCTGCGCGAGATGCTCACCGGCGTGCGGACCTTCACCGGGGAGTCTTCGATCGAAGTGATGAACGCGATCCTCAAGGACGATCCGCCCGATATCAGTGAAACGAATCCCAACGTCTCGCCCCAGATCGATCGGCTGGTGCGCCGGTGCATCGAGAAAAAGCCCGAGGCGCGCTTTCATTCCGCGCACGATCTCGGCTTGGCAATCGAGGCCCTACAAGCACCCTCGAGTTCTCATGCGCGGACCGCCATCCCGGCCGACCCGCGCGCAGCCGAGGAGCGGCCATCCAACCGAATCGCCTGGGCCCTGGTGGCTGCTCTGGCGATCCTCGCTGGCTGGCTAGGCTGGCACGCACGAACTACGGGGGCCGCACCCACGGCTCCACCCGCCGTCCTGACCCTGGAACTGCCCGACACGGTGACGTTCACGGCGGCCCAGACCGACTCCATCCGCATCTCACCCGACGGGCGGCTCCTCGTCTTCACGGGCCAGGCGAAGGACGGAACCCGGCAACTCTGGATGCGCCCGATGGATTCGCTCGAAGCTCACCCGCTTCCCGGGACCGAGAACCCGCTCGAGCCCTTCTGGTCTTCGGACAGTCGGCACATAGGCTTCGGCGCGCAGGGAAAGTTGAAACGCGTCGAGGTCTCGGGCGGAAGCCCGCGCATCATCTGCGACGCGGCGCGACTGGTTGGGGGGACCTGGAACCAGGAGGGCGTGATCCTCTTCTCCCCCGACTTCAACCGCGGCCTCTACCGGGTTTCAGCGGAGGGTGGCGCGCCCACCATCGTGACCCAGCCAGACACCGCGCGACAGGAGATCTCCCACGGGGCGCCGGAGTTCCTCCCCGATGGGACATCGTTCATCTTCGTGGGCGGACGAACGGCGGCAAGGATGGTAATGACCGGATCGCTCGAATCTGCCGAGGTGAAAGTCATAGGACCCGGGATTCGGGCCACGTACGCGCCTCCCGGTTTCCTTGTTTACTCGAAGGACGGGGGCATCGTTGCGCAGTCTTTCGACGCCAAACTGCGGGAGCTGACCGGAGAGCCAGTGAGATTGCTCAAACTCGAGGGGCCCTTGCAGGCGGGCGGCGCGAATCAGGCGTCATCCTCTCCGCCTCCAGCGCCGGAGTCCTTGTCGTCCAGCGCAGCTTCGCACCGGAAGTACAACTCAACTGGTTCGACCGCCGCGGCGCCCGCCTCGCCGCGATCGGGCCGGGGAGCCGGCTCGCGGTCACCGCGGCGCCGCGGATCTCGCCCGACGGTAAGAGCGTAGCCATGCAGAACCGCGAGAACCGCGACGAAACCCGCGGCATCTGGACGATAGATGTCGCACGGAATGTCGCGGTTCGACTCACCACGAACTGGGGCCTGTATCCCGTGTGGTCGCCCGACAGCCGGCGCGTGGCGTGGCTCATGGGCTTCGGCAAACTCGGAATCTGGCAGCGCTCAAGCAACGGCCTCGGCGAACCCGAGCTTCTTCTGGAGGCGGGTCCCGCCGCCGGCGGCAACACCTTCCCCGCCGACTGGTCCGCGGACGGGAAGTACCTCCTCTACCACACGCGCGGCGAGAAAACGCGCGTCGATATCTGGGCCCTCCCCCTGGAAACAGAAGAGCGCAAACCGCGCCCTGTCGTGGCCTCCGAGTTCGATGACATGCACGGCCAGCTCTCACCTGACGGGCGGTGGCTGGCGTACCGTTCCGACGTCTCGGGCAGCTACGAGGTCTACGTGCAGGCGCTCACCGAGGACCTGCGCGCCGGCGATCAGCGATTCCGCATCTCCAGCGACGGTGGTTCTGAGCCGCGCTTCCGGCGCGATGGGCGCGAGATGTTCTACCTCTCGCGGCGAAGGGAGCTGATGGCCGTCCCGATCGAGACCACGGCATCCACGTTCACGTTCGGGACGCCCGTACCGCTTTTCAAGCCGCAAACCCTGCCTCAAGGCGCGGAGCCGACCTATGAGTACGACGTGACCCGCGACGGCCAGCGCTTCCTGATCGGCACCATCCTCGACGGGCCGCACGCGACTCCTCCCAAGCCGGTCATCCTGATCGGGTGGGCGCAGGCAATCTTGGGAGCAAACGCCCCACCTTCGGGCGGGTCTCGCCCGAGAACTCCTTAAAGAAGAAGAAGGCCGATGGCAACCAACAGCCCCGACGACGAGAAGAACGAGCCGCCCTCCGAAGAAGGTATCTCGATCGAGCACACGGCGGGGGTCGAGCACGGAGCGACCATCGAACGCGCGGAGCCGTCCTTGGACCACGAAACGATCCTTGCGGAGACGGGCATGCCCGGCAGAATCGGCCAGTACCGGATTCTCGGGGTGGTCGGCGAAGGCGGAATGGGCACGGTGTACGAGGCTCAGCAGGATCGACCCAGCCGAACCGTGGCGCTCAAGGTGGTTCGCGGCGGCGCCCTTTCGGCTTCGCGCCTCAAGCGGTTCGAGCACGAGTCGCAGGTCCTCGGCCGGTTGCAGCATCCGGGCATCGCCCAGATCTACGAAGCGGGCACCGTCAGAGACGAACATGGCCGCGTGATCCCCTACTTCGCCATGGAGCTGATCCGGGGCGCCAGCCTGCTCCGCTACGCCGCGGAGAGAAATCTGGGCACCCGCGAGCGTCTCGACCTCATGGCGAAGATCTGCGACGCCGTGAGTCACGCGCATCAGCGCGGCGTCATCCATCGCGACTTGAAGCCGGGCAACATCCTCGTCGAGGAATCCGGCCAGCCCAAGGTTCTCGACTTCGGCATCGCGCGCGCCACCGACAGCGACGTCCAACCGACCACAATGCTCACCGACATCGGCCAGATCATGGGCACCCTGCCCTATATGAGCCCCGAGCAGGTGGGAGGGAATCCCCTCGATCTCGACACCCGCAGCGACGTCTACGCCCTGGGCGTCATTTCCTATGAGCTCCTCGCCGGTCGCCTGCCCTACAAGGTTGATGAGCGCGTCATCCATGAGGCGGTGCGGATCATCCGCGAAGAAGAACCGACCGCGCTATCGAGCATCAATCGGGCGCTGCGAGGGGATGTCGAGACGATGGTCGGCAAGGCTCTCGAGAAGGAGAAGTCGCGCAGATATGAATCCGCCGATGCCTTCGCCTCCGACATTCGCCGCTACCTCAGAAACGAGCCGATCGCCGCCCGGCCCGCGAGTGCGTGGTACCAGGGCCGGAAATTCGCCCAGCGCCACAAGGCAACCGTGGTCGGCCTGGCCACGGCCTTCGTCCTGCTGACGGTGGGCCTGATCGTGACCTCGTGGCAGGCCGCGCGCGCGCGGGCCGAGCGGGATCGGGCCGAGAAGGTGGTCGCGTTCATGGACGAGATGCTCCGGGGCGCCGGGCCGTCGGTGGCCCTTGGTCGGGACGCCGCGATCCTCAAGGAGATGATGGACGCCGCCGCGGCCCGCATTGAGAAGGGTGAACTCAAGGGCGCGCCCGGCGCGGAGCTCAAGCTTCGCGGAACCATCGGCGACGTCTACCGCGAACTTGCGGAGTTCAAGAAAGCGGCGAAGATGCTCGAGACGGCTCCGGCCCTCGCGCGGTCCCTCAAGCGCGGCGACTCCAGGCAGACCGCCGACGCGCTGGCCCTCGTGGGCATTCTCTACAAGGACCAGAACGAGTACGACCGCGGCGAGCCGCTGCTTCGCGAGTCGGTGGCCATGATGCGGCGTCTTTCTCCTGAAGGCGACGCCGGGGTCGCGGGCGGACTCCGCGACCTCGCGGTCCTTCTTTCCGACCGCGGCAACTCCAAGGAAGCCGAGCCCCTGATGCGAGAGGCGCTCGCGATTTATCGGCGAAGCCTGAAAGGCGATGACACGCGGATCGCCACCCTTCTGAACGACCTCGGCGCCACGATGGAGGATCAAGGCAAGGTCGATGAGGCGGAGGCCCTCCACCGCGAGGCGCTGGCCATGAATCAGCGCCTCTTCCCAGGCGACCACCCGGAAACGGGAACCAGCCTCAACAACCTCGCCGTGGTCCTGAGGATGCAGGAGGATCCAAACGACGCGATCGAGGCCGAGGCGCTGTTCCGGCAGGCCCTGGCCATGAACCGACGCCTCCTGCCGGGCGACCATCCCAACATCGCCTCGGGCATCAACAATCTGGCCTCCTTCCTGGAAGGCCAGGGCAAGAGTGCGGAAGCCGAAGCGCTCTATCGCGAATCGCTGGCCATGCGTCGACGACTCTTCCCGGGCGATCACACCTCGGTCGCCACCGCCCTCAATAACTTGTCGCTGGTCCTCCAGAAGCGTGGCGACTACCAGGCCGCCGAACCCATGTCGCGCGAATCCATCGCGATCAGGCGTCGGGTCTACAAGGGCGATCACCCCTCGGTGGCGCTCGACCTCAACAATCTGTCGCTTCTGCTTCGCGACAAGGGCGACCTCCCGGCTTCCCTGTCGGCCGCCAAAGAGGCCATCGACATGTTCACCAGGACCCAGGGCAGGGACTTCTGGCTCACCGGCTACGCGAAGATGGGCCGCGGACGCACGCTCATCAGGATGAAGCGCTTCGCGGACGCCGAGAAGGAGCTCATCGAGGCCGAACGCGTGATGGGAGCACCCAAGGGCGTGCCCGCGGGCCGGTACAAAGCGTGCCTCGAGGTTCTGGTTCAGCTTTACGAGGAGTGGAATCGAGCTGATCCCTCGGGCGGTCACGCGGTGCGGGCGGCGGCGTGGAAAGCGAAGCGCGAAGCCCTCGCGAACCCCGTCCCAAAATAGCGGAGGGCTCGCCTCAGGGGCCTCGGCCCTTTTTACCTGCGCCTATCGGAGGAACGCATCCTGCAGACCGCCGTCCACGGGAATCACATGGCCCGTGGTTCTGGCGAGCCGCGGTGAGACCAGCACGAAGATGGCCTCGGCCTGGTCTTCCGGCTCGATCGGAACCTTGGTGCGGCCCTTGACCACCGTGGCCGGCGCCACCGCGTTGACCCGGACGAGCGGAGCCATCTCGATCGCCAGTTCGCGCACCAGGTGGTTCGCCGCGGCCTGGCTGGTGTCGTAAGCAAGGCTCCCCTTCTTCGACACCACCGCGTTGGCGCTCGTGGCGAGCACGACACTCGCGGGAAGGCCCTGCAGACGGAAGACCTGATTCGCCTCGTCGGCGACAATGTAGGCGCCGGTGACATTGACCCCGAAGGTGAGCGACCAGTGCTTGTCGTCAATGCCGCCGTCCTGCCCCGGCGGCACGCAGACGCCGGCCGCCACGACGACGGTGTCGAGGCCGCCGTAGGCAAGAAGCGCCTCCCTGAACATGGCGCGGACACTCGCCCGGTCGGTGATGTCGCAGCGGAGCGCAATCGCCGGGCCGCAGTTGCTGATGCCGGTTCCCGCGACCCCGATGCCCTCGCCGTACTTCAAAACGATCTCCCCCGCCGTCTCCGCCGCCGCTTTCGCTTCGCGGTCGACGCAGACAATGTGAGCGCCCTCCCGGGCCAGCCGGTGGGCGGTGGCCTTGCCAATGCCCGCACCCGCGCCCACGACCACCGCGATCCGCCGGTCCAGCTCCTTCTCGGGCGGCAGACGCCGAAGCTTCGCCTCCTCGAGCGACCAGTACTCGATGTCGAAGGCCTCCTGGGGATCCATGGCTTCGTATTGATCGATCGCCTCGGCCCCGCGCATCACCTCGATGGCACAGTTGTAGAACTCGGCCGTCATCCTCGACTCGCTCTTGTTCCTCCCCCAGGCGATCATTCCAAGCCCGGGTATGAGAACCACCGTCGGGCTGGCGTCGCGCATCGCGGGCGAATCCGGACGCTGGTGGCGCTCGTAGTAGGCCGCGTAATCCTTGCGGTACTGGACGAGGCCGTCGCGAAGGCGCGTGCGCAAGGCCTCCAGATCCCGGGTTTGCGGATCCCAGTCCACGAACAGCGGCTTGATCTTGGTGCGCAGGAAGTGGTCGGGGCAGGAGGTGCCGAGGTTCGCGAGTCGTGGGCCATCGACGCTCCCGGTAAAGCGCAGCGTCTTCGGGTCGTCCTGCACGGTGGCCACGAAGCGCTGCCTGGCGGAGATCTGTCCGCGGAGCCAGGGGATGATGTCGGCGATCAGGCCACGCCGCTCGTCGTCCTTGAGGCTCGGGTATTTCAGACCGCCGAACGTCTTCTCGCCTCGGTCGCGCGCCTCGATAAACGCGGTCGCCCGGTCGATGATTTCAAGAGCGGTCTCGTAGCACGCCTTGTCATCATCGCTCCACGAACTCATGCCGTGATGACCGAGGATGACGCCTTTGGCCTTCGGATGCTGCTCGATCAACGCTTCCATCCGCACCCCGATGTCAAAACCGGGGCGCTGCCAGGGCAGGTAGATCACGTCGTCGCCATAGATCTCCCGGCAGAGGCGTTCCTGGTTCACGGACGCCGCGATCGCGATCACCGCGTTCGGGTGCAGGTGATCGACGTGGGTGCGGGAAACGAACATGTGAAGCGGTGTGTCGATCGAGCAGGCCCGGGGATTGAGGTCGAACACGCAGTGGCGGTACATCTCGTACATCGCATCCTCGACGCTCGTCTTGGGTCCGCGGCCCGGGTTCGCCAGGTACTGCGGCTTCATGGCCCGGACCTTGGAGATGCAGAGAGAGGCGAAGCCGTCGCGCTTCGAAGTCCGCAAATCGCCGCCGGATCCCTTCACCCAGAGGACTTCGACGCTCTCGCCGGTGAGCGGGTCCTTCTCCATGATCTTCGAAGAGGTGTTGCCGCCGCCGGTGTTGGTCAGGGTGGGGTCCGTGCCCAGCGCATTTGACCGATAAACGAGGCGGTCCAGACCCTTCAGCTGCTTGACCTCCTCATCCTTCCAGAGGGACTTAACGTAGGTCACTTGCGCTCCCTGTTTTCATGCCAAAACTCTATCTGAGTCGAGGCCCATCACCAGTTCTGGCCCAAAGCTAACTGAAGTTGCATGGTTTCTGGAAGGGGCGAGGTTCCGATCGTGGGTCGGCGGCGGCCCGGTTCAGGCGAATGATCGGGTCGCTGATTCACAGTATTCGGAACCTCCTCGACGAGTTGAGCCGGCCTCTCAATCTGGCCCTCGCTTTCCTCGTATCCATCCTTCCACGGCGCTACTGGCGGGGGGCCCGGGGGCCGGGGATAGCCCTTCCCGCCTTCATTCAATTGGGAGCCTGCCTGGCCGGCCTGATCCAGATCTACACCGCCTACTCGCAGATCGTGAGCGATGAGCTCGCCGATATCACGGTCGAAGCGGCCCTTGAGACCGAAGCCCACAGTGTCAGTGCTGCACCCGCCATGGCCTTTGGCGCGCTCACGCCGCTTGGTATCTTCGCCGTCTCCAATGCGGCCTGGGTTCTCGCGTACGGCGCGCTCTCGGGGTTGATCCGGCTGGTGGGATACCCTTCCGATCACCCCTGCGGTGATCCAATTCTCACCTTCGTCGATAATCTGCTCTGGGACGCCGGCCGAGGAATCTCATCCTCGGTCAGGCGGTCCGTGGGCGCCGTCTGGTCCTGGTGGAAGCGCTGAGTGAACCTTGAGGGCTCAGGCCGCGTCCCGGCAGTCGGGACACCGCTCCCGTGAGATCGCCGCGTTGGCGGAAGCGCGCACGAAGGTCTCGAGGTCGCTCCATCGCCCCCCCTGCTCCTTCACCCGGCGACAAGAGGGGCAAACCGGAAGCATCCCCCGGAGGGCGCGCTCTTCGGTGATGACCTGCGCCATGCTGAAGGCGAGCTGCGACTTTCCGGATGGGTCGAGGACTGCGGTGACGACGATGCGCGCCCAGACGATGTGGCCATCCTTGCGGACATACCGCTTGTCCGCCTTGTAGTGTGGCAGTTCTCCGGAGAGGACTTTCGGCATCGCGTCGATGTCGCGATTCCGGTCTTCCGAATGCGTGAAGTCCGGAATGTGCGCCTCCATGACTTCGGCCTCGGTCCGTCCGAGCATCTCGGCGTAGGCGGCGTTGACATCCACCACCTTGAGGTTCCGGTCGACCACGCAGATCCCGATCGGTGAGTCCTCGAAAATCGCGCGGAACGCCGGATCGCTCAACCGCATGAACGGATTATGCACCAATGCGCGCCCGCCCTGGTCCCTCCGCCCCGCGGAATAGCGGGCCCCGCCCGAGGAGCGAACAAACCTCCTCATCGCTGATCTGATCGAACTCCAGGTACCACGGTGAAATGGCGCCGAGGTCCGGAGGCTCGAGAACGCAGACGCACTCGTCGGCCGCCTGAACCAGGGCCGCGCAGGCGGTCGCCGAACTCACGCCGCTCGCCGCGACAATTCGGGCCGGCGCCAGCGAGCGGAGGGCCTTCACCGCCACGAGCATGGAGGATCCGGTCGCCATGCCATCGTCCACGAGGATCACGATCTTGTCGAACACATGGACGGGCGGCCGATCCCCGCGATACCGGCGTTCACGCCGTTCGATCTCCTCTTCCTCCCGGACCACCGTCCGTTCGACCGCGAAATGAGGGATGCCCAGACTTTGAACCACGTCGTCGTTCACGATCCGGGCCCCGCCCGAGGCGATAGCTCCCATGGCGAGTTCGTGGTAGCCCGGAGCGCCGAGCTTGCGCACGATGAGAACATCGAGAGGAGCCTTGAGGCCCTTCGCGACCTCGAAGGCCAGGGGCACGCCTCCGCGCGGGATGCCCAGCACGATCACATCCTTGCGGTTCGCGTAGGCCAGAAGTCTCGCCGAGAGCTCCCGTCCGGCGGCGGCGCGGTCACGAAGTGGCGTGAGCACGGCCGGCTTCCGCGTTGGACCACCGGCCTTCAAAGGACAGGCCCTCCATGCGTACGTCCACGGAGCGAGTGAGGAACATCATGGTCCGGCTCCTTTCTCAAGGCGCTCCTCGAACTTCGGCACGCGCGCCTTTGGGGTGTTGCACAAGCCGCGCCACCTGTGAGGCAGCGTAACTCCCGCGTTCAGCCCACTTCGCGAGGGCACCGGGCGAAAATCTCACGCCCCCATCTTGCACTCGCGCAAATCCTGAGCCTGGCCAATCCCCTCCCTTACCCGGTCGCCGGGACAAGATGACCTCTTACCCCTGACGGACTCCTCAAGCGCCTGGGCCTCCGTCGTGCCGCCCTGGACTTCTCGAGCCTCATTACGTCTCAGATGGCCAGTGGTCCTTCGTCATCCAGCGAATCACGTCGGCGCGCGAGACGACCCCGACAAGAAGTCCCTGCTCGACGACCGGGACGAGGTTGATCTTCCTCTTGACCATCAGTTTCGCGAGGGTCTCGAGGTCCTCGTCCGCGCCGATGGTGAGAACGTCCTCGGTCATGACGTCGCGCGCCTGAGTCCCCACCATGTGGCGTATCCGCCGATTGAAATGATCTTGCGTCTCAAGGGGAATGCGTCCTTCGAGGAGGGGCAGGAAGGGCGGAGGGTCGATCGGCGTGTTCCGAACCACGAGATCGAAGTCCGTGACGATGCCGATCACCCGGTTCTCCCCATCCACCACGGGAACGCCGCTGACGGCCTTCCCGTCCATGAGCTGGGCGATGCGGGCGACCGAAGTGTCGGCCTTCACCGACACCACGTTCCCGGTCATGATGTCGCGCACGCGCTGGCCCCTTGCGGAGCCTTCCGTCCCGACTTCCGTGGTGGTCATGACGAAACCTCCCTCAAAGAACCGGCGTGAACTGGCTCCGCCAGGGCCAGGCCGGTTGCCTGGCCTTCCGGCTTCACCCGCTCTGAAACGGATCGCACCGTGAGCACGGGACAGGTGGCGGCGCGGATCACGTGCTGTGCGTTCGAGCCCGAGAACATGTGTTCGAAGATGCCGTGCCCCTGGGCGCCGATCACAATCACGTCGGCCCTTTCCGCGGCCGCGCACCTCAGGATCTCCTTGTAGGCCCGCCCGAAAGCCACGCGAGGCTCGATGGTCGACGTTAGTGGGCCCGACTCGGCCACGGCCTGGCTCAGGCGCTCGATCGCGACGCGCTCGAGGTCATCACGCAGCGGCCCGACGCTCACGATTGGCAGGAAGGTGGGGTCGCCCATGTCGGGCACGTTCTCGACCACATGGAGCAGCGTTACCTCGGCCCGGAACTTCTCGGCGAGGCCGATCGCCATCCCGCACGCCGCGATCGAGATGGGTGAGAAGTCGGTGGCGCACACGATCCGCGTGATCAGGCCCGGTGCCGCCCAGGTCCGACCTTCTTCGTGGGAAACGCTGAACACCGGGCAGGGAAGTCGGCGTACCAGTTTCTCGGCCACCGATCCCAGGAACACGCGATCGAGGCCTCCCCGGCCGTGTGTGCCGAGGACGACGAGGTCCGCGGGCATCTCTTCGGCGGTGGCCACGATCTCCCGCCAGGGATCGCCCTCGCGAATCTCGATCTCATGGGTCACCCGCGCTTCCCGCAGCGGTTCGAGGAAGCGGCGCATCTCCGCGTCCACCCGCTCCCGGACCTCGGGCGTGGTGAGCCACGGGGCGCTCGCGGAAAGGGACTCGCCACCCGGGAAAAGTTGTGGAATCACGTGAACGATCTTGAGACGCGACCCGAACTGACGGGAGAGGGCCATGGCATGGCGCAGGGCCTGGAGCGAGAACTGAGAGAAGTCGGTCGGGCACAGAATGCGCTGAAACTGGGGTGTGGTCATGACGTCACCTCGCCCTGAGAGCCTGCAATCGCAGTGCCAGTGCCCCGTGCGCCGGCTTGGGCCGCAAACCCTGTGGACCGGGAGGGCTGACTCAGCAAGGCGCACAATCTGCGCGCTCCTCCGGCCGACTTTGAGCCAACTTTGAAAAATGATTGCGTCCGAGAGCTACCGGTTCCGCCAGCTCTGGAGCATCTGGACGTAGTTCGCTCGTTCGTAAGCGGCCGGGTTGGGGCAGCGTTCGAGGCTCATGTTGCCGCGCATCGGGCCAAGCGACTCCCACTCGAACTCCTCCATCCAGTCTTTCATCTCCTGAAGGATCCGACCGAGATGTTCGGGGCCGTGCTGGAGAAGGACCGAGACCATCTGCACCGCGTGGGCGCCGGCCATGATGCTCTTGATGGCGTCGCGGCCGCTGTGCACGCCGCCACTCACCGCGAGCGACGCCCGCAACTGACCGGAGAGGGCGCCCAGCCAGCGAAGCCTGAGCGGGAGCTCACGGTGGTCGGACAGGTGCAGACTCCGGTTCAGCTCGAGGGTCTCTGGATCTATGTCGGGTTGGTAGAAGCGATTGAAGAGGACGAGGCCATCCGCTCCCGCCCGGTCGAGCTGGCCGGCGAACTGGGCCAGCGATGAGTAGAAGGGCGAGAGTTTCACCGCGAGAGGAATGCGAACGCTGCGGCGCACTTCGCGCACCACCTCGACGGCCTCGTTCTCGAGTTCCTTGCCGGTGAGATAGTGGTCAAAGGCCAGGCGATAGAGGTTCAGTTCCAGCGCGTCCGCCCCCGCGGCCGCGATCATCGGCGGATAGTTGAGCCAGCCGCCCGGCGTGGCGCCGTTCAGCGACGCGATCACCGGGATATCGACGGCCACCTTCACCCGACGCAGATGCTCGAGGTACTCATCGGGTCCGAACACGAAGACCTGCGGCGTCGGGAAGTACGTGAGGGCCTCGGCGAAAGACTCCTCGTGTATCTCCGCGTTCTGAACGGCGTCCGCCTGCTCGCGGAGGATCTGCTCCTCGAAGAGGGATCTCAAAACGATGGCGGCGGCCCCGGCGTCCTCGAGGCGTCGCACGCTGTCGAGGTTGTCGGCGAGCGGTGAGGCGCCTGGAATCAGGGGATGAGGAAGGTCGAGTCCAAGGTAGCGAACGGAGAGGTTCATCGATGGGCTCCTTAGCGGTTCTCGGGGGCGGGAGGGGAGGGGGCTTCGGCCGGGGGCTTCGGGTCGAAGAGCGGCACCGTGATTCCGGCGAGCTGCTGATAAACGGCGTATCTCTGCCTCATCGTCTTCTCCGCCGACTTCAGCAGGCGCGCGAAGCGCACCGGGTCCGCCTTCTCAACCACGCGGAAGCGGCCTTCGTTCCGCATGTACTCGGCGAGCGGCGTCTTCGGGGCGGGCGAGTCGAGGTGCAGGGGCGGTTCACCGCGGCCCACCCGCCGCGGATCGTAGCGGTACAGAGGCCAGGTGCCCGAGCTCATCGCGAGCTTCTGCTGGTCGACGCCTTGGGCCATGTCGTAGCCGTGCGCGATGCAGTGGCTGTAGGCGATCACCAGCGAAGGTCCGGGATAGGCCTCGGCTTCCTGCAACGCCTGGATGGTCTGCGCCATCTTCGCGCCGAAGGCGATCCTCGCCACGTAGACGTGCCCGTAGCTCATGGCCAGGAGGCCCAGGTCCTTCTTCGGTATCTCCTTCCCCGCCTCCGCGAACTTGGCCGAGGCGCCGAGCGGCGTCGCCTTCGACTGCTGCCCGCCCGTGTTCGAGTAGACCTCGGTGTCGAGGACCAGGATGTTGACGTTCCGGTTGGTGGCGAGAACGTGGTCGAGGCCTCCGAAACCGATGTCGTAGGCCCAGCCGTCGCCGCCCACGAGCCAGACGCTCTTCCGCACGAGATAGTCGGCGAGAGTCTCGAGCCTGCGCGCCTCGGGGCCCTTCATCGCCTTGAGCCTCGACTTCAGTTCGCGCACCCGCTCCCGCTGGCTCGCAATCCCCGCCTCGGTGTCCTGGATCGCTTCCAGGATCTCGCCCGAGAGCGGGTCGCCGATCCCGCCGCGGAGCCGTCCCAGGGTCTGGATCGCATGGTCGCGGTGCGCATCCACGCCGAGCCTCATGCCAAGACCGAATTCCGCGTTGTCCTCGAAGAGCGAGTTCGCCCACGCGGGGCCCCGGCCCTCGCGGTTCACCGCGTAGGGCGTCGTCGGAAGGTTCGCGCCGTAGATCGATGTGCAGCCGGTGGCGTTCGCGATGAGCGCGCGATCCCCGAAGAGCTGGGTCAGGACCTTGATGTAGGGAGTCTCGCCGCACCCCGCGCAGGCCCCCGAATACTCAAAGAGAGGCTGAAGGAATTGCGAACTCTTGAGGTCGACGCTCCCGAGCTTCGCGCGATCCAGCTCGGGCAGGTCGAGGAAGAACGCGTAGTTGAGGCGTTCCGCGTCGCGCAGCGGACGCTGCGGCGCCATGTCGATGGCTTTGTGGCGCGGGTTCGTCTTGTCCTTGGCCGGGCAGATCTGGACACACAGGGTGCAGCCCGTGCAGTCCTCGGGCGCCACCTGGATCGTGTACTTCATCCCCGGCATGTCCTTGGAGCGGAAGTCGTCCGACTTGAAGGTCGCGGGCGCTCCGGCCAGGGCTTCGGGGGCATAGAGCTTGGCGCGGATCGCCGCGTGAGGACAGACAAGAGCGCACTGGTTGCACTGGATGCAGACCTTCTGGTCCCACACCGGAATCTCAACCGCGAGGTTGCGTTTCTCCCACTGCGAGGTGGCCATGGGCCACGCGCCGTCTGGAGGGAAAGCGCTCACCGGAAGAAGGTCGCCCTTCCCCGCCATCATCACCGCGGTGACGCGCTTCACGAAGTCGGGCGCCTCCGAGGAGACCATGGGCGGACGGCTGCGCTTCGCGGTCATCACCGTGGGCTCCGGTACTTCGTGAAGATTGGCGAGCGTCCGGTCGACCGCCGCGAAGTTCCGCTGGACCACCACCTCACCGCGTTTGCCGTACGTCTTCTCAATGGCGCCCTTGATCTTCGCGATCGCTTCCTCGCGAGGCAGCACGCCCGAGAGGGCGAAGAAGCAGACCTGCATCACCGTGTTGATCCTTCCGCCCATGTCGGCCTCTTTGGCGACCTTGTAGGCGTCGATCACATAGAAGCGGAGCTTCTTCGAAAGAATGGCTTCCTGCATTTCGCGAGGAAGCCGGTCCCAGACCTCATCCGGCCCGTAGGGCGAATTGAGCAGGAACACACCACCCGGGGCCGCGCGCTCCAGGACATCCACCTTGTCCACGAACTCGAACTGATGACAGGCCACGAAGTCCGCCTGCTTGATCAGATAGGCGGAACGAATCGGCCGCGGGCCGAAACGCAGGTGCGACACGGTGGTCGCCCCGGACTTCTTGGAGTCGTAGACGAAGTAGCCCTGGGTGAAGAAGTCCGTCTCCTCGCCGATGATCTTGATCGAGTTCTTGTTGGCGCCCACCGTGCCGTCGGCTCCGAGACCGTAGAAGACCGCCCGCTTCACATCCGCGGGCTCGAGGTCGAACTCGAGATCCCAGGGCAGCGAGGTGTGCGTGACGTCGTCGGTGATCCCCACGGTGAAGTGGTTCCTGGGCTTGGTCTGCGCGAGATTCGCGAAGACCGCCATGACCATGGGTGGATCGAACTCCTTCGAGGAGAGGCCGTAGCGGCCGCCCACGACCCTGGGCGCCTCGGCAAAGGAAGTGAGGCCGTCGTCTTGAGCCTCGCGCAGGGCGGCGAGGATCTCGAGGTACAAAGGGTCGCCCACCGCACCCGGCTCCTTGGTTCGATCGAGCACGGCGATGGCGCGCACGCTCTTTGGAAGAGCGGCCACGAAGGCCGAAGTCTTGAAGGGATGGAAGAGACGGACCTTGACCAGACCAACCTTCTCGCCGCGGGCAACGAGCTGCTCCACGGTCTCCTCCGCGGTCTCCGCGCCCGAGCCCATCATCACGATGACGCGCTCTGCCTCGGGATGGCCCGCGTAATCGAAGAGGTCGTAGCTGCGTCCGGTGAGCGCGCCGAAATGCGACATCGCCTCGCTCACGAAGGCGGCGCAGGCCGCGTGGAAACCGTTCGAGGCCTCCCGGGCCTGGAAGAACGTGTCGGGGTTTTGCGCAGTGCCGCGAAGAACCGGCCGGTCCGGCGTCAGGGCGCGCGAGCGATGGGCCTCGATGGCGGCCTCGTCGATCAGCAACCTGAGGTCGTCGTCCGAAAGCTCCTCGATCTTGGCGACTTCATGGGAGGTTCGGAATCCGTCGAAGAAGTGCAGAAAAGGGATCCGGCTGCGCAACGTCGCCATATGGGCGATCGCGGCCATGTCCTGAGCCTCCTGGACGGAGGCCGAGCAGAGCAGCGCAAAACCGGTGGCGCGGCAAGCCATGACGTCGGAGTGATCGCCAAAGATGGAAAGCGCATGGGTCGCGATCGTCCGCGCGGCCACGTGCATGCAGAACGGCGTCAGTTCCCCTGCGATCTTGTACATGTTGGGAATCATGAGGAGGAGTCCCTGCGACGCGGTGAAGGTGGTCGCAAGCGACCCCGCGATGAGCGCCCCGTGAACGGCTCCTGCGGCGCCGCCTTCCGACTGCATTTCCATCACGTGGGGCACGGCGCCCCAGAGGTTCGGGCGTCCGTGCGCCGACCACGAGTCGGCCAGTTCTCCCATGGTGGAGCTGGGCGTGATCGGGTAGATCGCGATGACTTCACTGAGTCGGTGCGCGACCGCGGCGGCGGCCTCGTTTCCGTCAACAACGATCCTGCGTGCCTGGGGCATCTCTGATCCTCCGCCCTACCACTCTTCAAGTCGCATGCCAGAACGCTCCCGCGCGGAAATCCACGCAATCGCTGGACTTTGGATCTCGGTTCGACTCTCGGCACGACCGATGCGCGCAAATAGTGCGGCACCTGCGCTCTGATCCTGGGAGCGTCTTCGGACCCTCGCGGTCCGGATTCGCGGCGCGCGGTGACCCGGGCCGCGACTCCTGGGCCTCAACTTCGTGGCGCGCGCGAACGAACGAGCGGCTTGCCCGACTCGGCCTGGTAGTCCTTGAGTTTGTACTGGATCTTTCTTGGAGAGATCTCGAGGACTTTGGCGGCCCGGGAGGTGCTGCCCCCCACCGATTCGATGGTCCTAAGGATCGCCTCTTTCTCGATGGCGGCGAGAGAACTGCCCGGGATCGAGATGCCGGCGGACCCGTTCGCATCGGCTTGCTCCTGCCGGCCTCCGAGGGTCGGGAAATGAGCCGGAGTGAGCACGGACTCTTCGGCGAGAACCACCGCACGCTCGATCGCATTCTCGAGTTGACGGACGTTCCCCGGCCAGGGCTGGCGGAGCAGGAGCGTCATGGCCTCATCCGACAGGCTCCGGATCTCCTTGCCATTCTCGACGGAGAACTTCTTCACGAAATGCTGCGCGAGGACCGGCACGTCCATGGCGCGTTCACGCAGGGGGGGGATGCGGATCTCCACGACATTGAGGCGGTAAAAGAGGTCCTCGCGGAAGCTCCCATCCGCCACCCTCTGGACGAGGTCGCGATGAGTGGCGGAGACGATGCGGACATCCACCTTGAACGTCTTGTTGCCGCCCACGCGTTCGAACTCCCGCTCTTCGAGAAAGCGGAGGAGCTTCACCTGAACGGTGGGGGAAATGTCGCCGATCTCATCGAGGAACAAGGTGCCGCCGTCCGCGGCTTCGAACCGGCCGGCCCGGGTGGAGATGGCGCCGGTGAACGAGCCTTTTTCGTGGCCGAACAGCTCACTCTCGAGCAGGGTTTCGGGCAGAGATGCGCAGGCGACCTTGATAAAGGGACGGCTGCGGCGGGGGCCGCTCTGGTGCAGGGCCTGGGCGAAGAGTTCCTTCCCCGTCCCGCTCTCCCCGAGCAGGAGAACCGAGGCGCTCGAAGGCGCCACCTGACGGATGGCCTTGAACGCCCGCAGCATGTCGGGGCTTTCGCCCAGGATGTTCTCGAACCGGTACTTGTCGGCAACCCGCTCCCGAAGCTGTCTGGTTTCTTCCAGCAGATGCTTCTTCTCGATCGCCCGCTCGAGGACGACTTCGAGCTCCTCCACGTCGAGGGGCTTCGCCAGGTAGTCCTCGGCCCCGCTCTTCATCGCGCGCACCGCGTTCTTCACCGTGCCGTAGGCGGTCATCAGGATGACCATGGTCTGCGGCCGCGAGAGCTTGAGCTGCTTCAAGAGCTCGAGGCCGTCCATTCCGGGCATGCGCAGATCAGTCAGAACGACATCGGCGTCGTTCTGCTCGGCGAGACTCAGGCCCGTGGCCCCGTCGTGGGCGGAGGCGACCTCGTATCCGTCCTCCTTGAGCAGGGTGCACAAGGCGGTGGCCGCGTTGACTTCATCGTCGATCACGACCAGACGAGCCTTCGAACTCACAAGGACGTCTCCTCGGGGGTGAGCGGCAAGGTGATCTCGAACCGCGCGCCTCCGCCCGCCGCAGTGCCCGCACTGATGACGCCGCCATGCTGGGCCACGATCTGACGGGCAATCGAGAGGCCGAGACCGGTTCCGCCCTGCTTGGTGGTCACGAAGAGCTGGAAGACATCGACGCCCTCAGGGAGACCCGGGCCGTTGTCTTCGACGCTCAGGAGAACATGACCATCCCGGCGGGCGACCCGGACCCGCACTTCCCCGCCGTCCGACAGGGCTTCGATGCCATTCCGCACGAGGTTGATGAGGACCTGCTTCATCTTCTCCACGTCAATCGCCAGTTCGGGCAGGCCCGGCTCGATTTCGGCGATGAGGCGTACCCCGCTCTCGGCCGACTGGGGCTCCAGGAGCCTGAGGACGTTCTGGATCACCGCCCCCAGCTCGGCGACGCCTTGCTGCACGCGGTCCGCCCGCGAGAACTGGAGGAAGTCGCCGGCGAGCGCATCGAGACGGCTCACCTCTTCCCGGATGATGGCGATCAGTTCGCGGATTCCCATGTCGTGCTCGAGCTTGGCGTTGCGACGTTCGATCACCGACAGCTGGAGGGCGATGGAGTTGAGCGGGTTGCGGATCTCGTGAGCGAGCCCCGCGGCGAACGTGCCGAGGAGCGCCATCTTCTCGCTCTCGATGATCCTCTCCTGCGCGGCACGAAGTTCGCGATAGGCGTTTCTCGCTTCCTCGTGACGCTGCCTTTCGGCTTCGCCCCGGCGGGCCCTTTCGACCGCCAGTGCGATCTGGTGGCCCAGGGTCTCGAGGAAACGCAACTCGGAGGCGGTAAACGTCGTCCCCGCGGGTGCTGCCACATTGAGAACGCCGCGGCTGCCCCCCCGGAAACGTAGGGGCACGCTCGCGTGGGCCGTCGAGGCATTCGGCCCGGTCATCAGCTGCGGCATGCGGGGGCACTGAGCCGTGTTCCGCGCCTGCATCGAATGGCCGGTCCAGAAGACCTCCCGGCACAGGCAATCGCTGAGGCCGTTGCGGCGAACGTCTTCGAGATACTCATCGGAAACTCCGCGCGCGGCGGCGAGGTCGAGCTTCTTTTCCGCGTCGTCTCCCACGAGAATCCAGGCCGCGCTCACCCCCAGCTTTTCGCGCACCTTGTCGAGAGCGATCTCGAAGACCGACTGGACGCTCTCCGTACTGTGGATCTCGGACGCCACCTCGGAGAGCACCGCGAGTTCGCGCTCCTGCCGGGCCAGGCGCTCGCTCAGGTCGCGGACCTGCGCCTCGTAGGCCGGGCCGAGACGATCATGCTCATCCATTTCGGATGGATCGTAGCAGCGGGGGGCTCGGGCGCGCATGGTCCTCGCAATTCAAGCGATGCAACAGGAGTGCCAGCGGCCAAAGCCCCTCGAACGGCGGCATTTCGAGGGGGGCACGCAACATGTGCGGCCGGGTCCGGACCACGACGCATGAGTTGCGCGGGGCTGCGAGTCAGCGGCGGACGCGTGAATACACCCTGATCGAGCCCTCCGCGTGGTCGAGGACGAAGCCCTCACCACTCAACGCCCCGAACGGGTCGGACGAGAGCCGCCTCAGGGGTTGATCAGCCCCGACCGCGGCAAGGTCCCAAGCCACGAGGTCGGCGGCACGCAGCAGCGCCTCAGCCTGTCCCCGGCTGTATCGCGTGAACTTGGGACCGACCTCGCGCGGGGCGAGGATCGGCGCATTGAGGAGAGGCAGAAGGGCAGGATCCACGAGGTACAGCGCCCTCGATTCTCCCGCCATCGCGACCAGTCGCTCCGCGGACGCGTGCTGGGCGAGGCGAGCCATGGTCTGGATGTGGCGCACGCAACGGCCGACATCGAGAGCCACGCTCACGAGGGCCAGCGCGAAGGCGGCACGCCGGGCTGCGTTCCTCCACCGACTCTCGGGGTGCGAGGCGGAGCGAAACATCAGGAGAGCCAGGAACGGAATGGCGAAATGCCAGTAGTGACGGTACCCTCGGAACCCAAAGGGAAGCAGTGAGGCGGCCGCGAGGCAGATCGGAAGCAGGCTCCCGCGCGCCCCACGGCCTGCGCCCTCAAACGCGCCGGCTGCGACGGTCAGGAAGAAGAGGCCGAACATCTCAGGAGCAGTGGCAAGGTTGGCCCAAAGCGGGAACGCGGGATAGGCGCCGGACCTGAAGAGACCGGCGAGCGCGTCGGCCTCGGCGCCCGCAGCCACAAGAGCCCCGAAGCCCGCGGCCACGCCCACGACGACTCCGGCACTGAGGCCAAGTGCTGCCCTCGGTCGCCTCTCAATGGCGCACACCGCCATGAGCCCGACCCACCCAAGCAGCCCATACTGCTTCGCCCAGAAGGCGGCCGCGACCCAGAGACCCGCTCGAAACGCTCCCCATCCTTGATGCGATCCGGTGAAGGAAAGGGCAGCGCACAAGAGACAGGCAAGGGAGAAGGGCTCGATCTCTATCGCTCGTCCCTCGTTCGCAAGAAGCAGCGCCCACGTGACCAGAAAGACGCCGCGCGCCCCCGCAGGCTCGTATCCGAGCTTGCGTGCGAGCCGGCCCGCGAGGAAGGCGCACAGGAGAATCACCGCCTGAACCATCAGCATGGACGGGATCAAGGCGCCTCCGCTCAGGGCGAGCGCCGAAGTCGCAAGGGGCGTGTACTCGCAGAAGAGGTCGCGACAAGGCAGTGAACCCGCGGCCTGGGCACGTGCCTGGCGCAGCGTGAAAGCCGCATCCGCGTTCAGAGGCGCGAAGAAAAGCGCCTCGATCGCGAGGAGCGCGCATAGCGAACCGAGAACGAACTGGACGCGACGGGACAGAACGGGCGGATTCGCGTCAATGCTCGCCATAGGCCTCCTGTTGGCGGAGTATAGGAAAACGAAACCCTGTACTCTTGAGCCCATGCGAAACCTCATCGCCCTCCTGATCCTCCTGAGCGTCCCCTCCGGATTCATCCACGCTCAAAACGGACCCAACGACACCCGCGCCCGCGAGATCTTCAAGCAGCTCATCGAGATCAACACCACCGATACCCCAAACGGCAACGTCACGACGGCGGCCGAGGCGATGGCGGCAAGACTGCGGGCCGCGGGCTTCCCTGAAGGGGACATGCGGGTCCTGGGCCCCGATCCCCGCAAGGGAAACCTGGTGGCCCGGCTTCGCGGAACGGGAACGAAGAAGCCCATCCTCCTGCTCGCGCACCTCGATGTCGTCGAAGCGAAACGAGAGGACTGGACGTTCGATCCCTTCAAGTTCCTCGAACAGGATGGTTTCTTCTACGGCAGGGGCGCCACCGACGACAAGGGAATGGCCGCGCACTTCGTCGCGAATCTGATCCGACTCAAGGAGGAGGGTTTCAAGCCCGAGCGCGACCTGATCCTCGCCCTGACCGCGGACGAGGAAGGCGGCGACTTCAACGGTGTGATCTGGCTGCTCGACAAGCATCGGGCCCTGATCGACGCCGAGTTCGCGCTCAATGAGGGCGGGGGCGGCGGCATGCGCAAGGGCGTCTACCTGACCAATGACATTCAGGCGAGCGAGAAGGTCTATCAGGATTTCCGACTCGAGATCAAGAGCTCCGGCGGCCATTCTTCCCTGCCGGTGAGCGACAACGCAATCCATCGCCTCTCGAAGGCACTCGCGCGCCTCGCCTCCCATGAGTTCCCGGTCGAACTCAACGAGATCACCCGTGGCTACTTCGAGCGCTCGGCCTCGAGGGAGGCGGATGCGCGGGTTGCCTCCGACCTGCGCGCGGTCTCGGGAACCAGACCCGATCTCGAAGCGGCGGCCCGACTCTCGGCCGCGAACGCATTCTGGAACGCGATGATGCGGACGACCTGCGTCGCCACCCTGCTCTCGGGCGGTCACGCGCCGAATGCCTTGCCGCAGATGGCCACCGCGAACGTGAACTGCCGGATCCTTCCAGGCGTCTCCCCCGCCTCCGTCCGCGAGACTCTCGTGAAGACCATCGCTGATCCCGGAATCTCGATCGCTTTTGTCGCCGAGGCCACGCCCTCAAAGCCCTCGCCCCTTCGCCCCGATGTGGTGGGGGCGGTCGAGTCCCTTACTTCCGCGATGTACCCGGGCGTGATCGTCGTCCCCGTGATGAGCACGGGCGCCACCGACGGCCTCTACCTGCGCAACGCCGGGATTCCGACCTACGGTGTCGAGGGAACGTTCTTCGACATGGATGACGTCCGCGCCCATGGACGGGACGAGCGTGTGGGGGTGAAGCAGTTCTTCGAAGGCCTCGAGTTCCAATACCGGCTGCTGAGGCTCCTCGCGAAATAGGACGCGCCAGGCGCGGCCCGACCTCAGGCGATATCGCGCGGGCCCGAAGACCCGTAGCTCCGGCCGATTCCTTCGATCCAGCGCGCATCCCGCACCGCTTCCTCGACACCGAGCCGCGGCGCCTGGGAGGCGAGCACGCTCTCCCGGAAGTGGTGGACCTCGGCCCGGAACGCCTCCTCGTAGCTCACCACTCGGTCTTCGACCACGAGGGTCTCGCCGTCCATGCGCTCGACCTCGAGCCTGGTCGAAGCGTGGCGGAGATAGGGCGAGGGGAAGATCAGGGTCACCCGCAGGTTCGGGGAGACGAAGCGGAGCCGCTCCTCGTAGTGCTTGACGCCGGGCAGAGAGATCCAGCTCATCGACACGCGCAGACGGTTCTGGAACTCGGTCAGCGAGTGCTGGGCCATCCCCTCGTTCCACACCGCCGAGGAGAGAACGCGTACCGGCTCGCCCAGCACGCCGCGCAGGGCATTCACGTCGTGAATGAGGCTCTGCCACAGCATCAATGCCGCCACTCTCTCGTCATCCGGAGCGCCCGGACGGAGAGTCGCGTCGAGACCGGCCTTGAGGTCTTCATCCCGCGCACCCTTAAGAGCTCCCGCGTTCGTCCGGGCTTCGTCGAGCCCGGGGCGAACGGGGTCGCGCCAGGGCAGGACCGCATGGTGCTCGCGATAGGCGCCGTCGTCGGGATGCAGGACGGTCGCTTCGACATAGCGGAGGTCGGGCAGAGCGCTCACCAGGGCCAAGGCTTCGAGGTAGGCGGGATCGAAGCGCTTGTGGTACCCCACCATCGTGAACCCCGAGGCGGCGCGCGCCGCTTTGGCCAGGGCCTCGGTTTCGGGCCGGCCGAAGCCGAGAGGCTTTTCGACGAACACGTGTTTCCCGGCATCGAAGGCCGCCCCTAAGGCCGCGTCATGCCGACCCGAGGAAAGCACGAAGACGGCATCGACGTTCGGGTCCTTCGCCACCTCGCCAAAATCGCGCGACCGCCGCTGAACGTGGTAGCGCTCGCCCACCACGTTCAGCACCTCCTCGGAAATATCGGCGAGGGCCACGATCTCGAAGAGGTCCGGCCGCTCGGCAAACGTTGGCAGGTGCATCATCTGGGCAATGCCGCCGCAGCCGATCACCCCCACGCGAAGCCTGCCGCTCACAGGCCGAGCGCCTCGCGAACGTACTTCCGGCTCTCAAGCGCACTTTCCGTGGGATCGGGATTGAGCCGGCCCCACGCGTCGGGCACCACATCCTGCTCCACGATCATCCAGCCGTCATAGCCCCGCTGGGCCAGAGCGGCGTGGACCCCCTTGAAGTCCACAACGCCCTTGCCGAGGGCGCAGAAGATGCCGCTCTTCCATGCCTCCTGCATCGAGATGTCGGTCTCGCGCACCCGCTGCAACTGCGCCTTGTCCGCATCCTTGAGATGCACGTACTTCACCCGCGCGCCATGCCGCGTGGCGATGTCCACCGGATCCGCGCCGCCGTAGACCGCGTGTCCGGTGTCGAGGAGGAGGTTCACGAGTTCGGGACGCGAGCCCTCGAGCAGGCGGTCGATCTCCGCGGATGTCTCGATGAACGTTCCCGCATGATGGTGAACCACGACACTCAGGCCGTGGGCATCCTTCACCCGGCGCGCGATGGTTTCGAGCGTCTCGATCGCGGTGGCCCACTGGGCGGCGTTCCAACCCTTCGACCCGTCCGTGGGGATACGGCCGGCATCGGCGGTGCGAGCGGGATCTTCGTCGTCCGCCACGATCAGTTCCTTCACCCCGAATTGTGCAAGCAGGCCCGCAACCTTGAGGGAGTGCGTGATCACCGCATCACGGGCCGCCGGATCCTCGAGCGAGACCGGGACGAACGAAGAACCGAGAGTCAGCTTGCGTGACTCGAGTTCACGCGCCAGGGCTTCCCTGGTGGTGGGCAGATAGCCGTAAGGGCCAAGCTCCGTTCCTTCGTAGCCGGCCTCGGCGATGGCGTCGAGGACGGTGGCGAAAGGCGGATTGGGGAGATGGGCTTCATAGACCGCCCAGCTCACGGGGGCGTTTCCAATGCGGGGTTGGCTCATGCGTTTCTTCCGAGAGTTCGGGGGCGGCGGCCCGCGAAGGCGATGCATGTTACCCCGATCGGCATGGAACGTTCCAATGGGCGGCCCGTCTCGCTGGAGTGATCAGCTCAGGATCTCGAATATTCCCGATATTCGAGCCCTTCGACTCATCGCCAGCCGGGCGTCTCGGTGCTGCGACGGACTTTCACCACGAACTTAGGGAGTCGGGGACGGCGTCGGCGTGGGCGAGGGGGGCGGCGCCGGCATCTTGTCTTTGGGGAACCTGGGCAGCATCTCGTCCCACATCGCCACGTGGTACACCGCGCCGGCGATGGCGATCGCCGACTTGATCGCATCGTCCTCGACGATGCGCTCGTACGTATCGAGGTTGGTGTGCCAGGTGTGCGAGTTGTACTCTGTTTATCGACCCCGGCAGAGCCCTTGTTCCGTCTTACTCGCTTCCATGCCTCCCTCAAGACGTCACTCCTGTGGACGCGATCAAAGAGCGCATGGAAACGACGACCCGGCGACCGCTTGGCCGCCACGTATAGCTGACGTTGGAGTTGTCGCACTTTGTCCGCAGGCACAAGCCCGCGGGGGTGGTTGGATCCGGTCTTGCCGGACATGCCCTCACGCTTACCTCTTCCGTCAACACGACTACCACAAGGACCCTTCCCTCCGGTCGCGTTATTCGTCACGACCATCTCAGGTACTACGATCCCCTCGGACTCCCGCTGCACAACGCCCGATTTCACACTCGGCTTATTCGGGACGCCTCGCCGCGACCACGGCCGCCTAGACGGGTCTCTCCTGTTCCGCACCAATCCTTGTTCGCGTGCTGCTCCCAATACCCCGGTAGAACCAAACGCACTCTCTCCGAACTGCGGCACGCTATCGTCGGCCGCCGTGCGCTACCTGGCCGCCGGGGGCGCCTTCCCCCGCTCGGCCCGGACCAGCTTCGGGGTCAGCGCGGATTCAACTCCGGCAGCACCGCGTTGTCTTCGCTCCAGGTAAAGGGGGCGGGAATCTCGAGGCGCGCACCGTCACACAGACCAGTGTGTAACATACGTGTGTATGGCAACCAACCTCGCGATTGACGACTCTCTTCTCGAACACGCCCGGAGCGTGGGCGGACACAAGACGAAGCGCGAGACCGTGAACGAAGCGCTGCGGGAGTTCATTCAGCGCCGGGAACGGCTCGGGCTGCTCCAGCTCGCGCGCACGCTCGAGTACGACCCGAAGTACGACTATAAGAAAGAGCGACGGGCCAGATGATCCTGCTGGACACCTCTGTTTTGTCCCGCGTCTTTCGCCGACAGCGTCCCGGCCCGGCCGAGCGCGAACTCCGCACCGCCTTCGAGACGCTTCTCGCCGGCGACCGTTCCATCGGACTCCCGGGGATCGTCCTCCAGGAGATCCTCACCGGACTCAAGTCCGAGAAGCAGCTGCTCGAACTGAGGGGAAAGCTCCAGGTGGGATTCTCGATCGTGACCGCCACGATCAACGACCATGTCGAGGCGGCGCGCCTGAGAAACCGCTGTATCGGGAAAGACGTGAACGTCTCGACGGTCGACTGCCTGATTGCCGCCTCTGCTATCGGCGGCGGCCATGTGCTCTTCTCCATTGATCAGGACTTCGAGGCGATTCGTCGCCACTCCGAGTTGAAGCTGATCGGGACGCGCGACCTGGTCTGATTCCACCCTCTCCCGCCCCCAGGCGCACGAGCCGGCCCGCGGTCTTATGCTCCGCAGATGCGAAGAATCCTGCCCATGCTTTTCCTGCTCCTGGCGCCTCTGTCCGTCTTTGCCCAGCAGCGCGCCATCACCCACGAAGATGTCTGGCTGCTCCATCGCATCGGGCCGCCCGCGCTCCGCTCCGACGGCAAACTCGCCGTGTTCTCGGTGACCGAGCCATCGTACGACCCCGCTCAGACCGTTTCCGATCTTTGGATCGTGCCCACGGACGGCTCCGCCTCCGCGCGAAAGCTCACCAATACGCGCGGCGGCGAATCAGGCGCGACTTTCTCGCCTGATGGCAAGACGCTCGCATTCTCGGCCCGGCGCGATGGCGACGAGGCTGAGCAGATCTATCTCCTTCCCCTGGAAGGCGGTGAGTCGAGACGTCTCACCAACATAGCCACAGGCGCCGGTTCGCCAAGGTTCCGGCCCGACGGGAAGGCGGTGATGTTCACCACCAACTTCGCCGAATTGGCAAAGAGTCTCGACGAACACAAGAAACTCTCCGATGAACAAAAGGCCCGCAAAGACACGGCGCGCACGTACGACGCGTTCCCGGTGCGTTTCTGGAACGCGTGGCTTGAAAAGAAAGAGCCGGTATTCGGCTGGCAGGAGATCGATGGGAAAGCCCCCACAATGATTACCGTGGCCCCGTTGCGCGGCGCGTTCGGCGGGTCGATCAACGAGGAGCTGAGCCCGGTCTGGACGCCGGATGGGAAGTCCATCATCTTCCAGGGCATCGCGAATCGGGCCAACGGCATGTTCGAAGAAACGGAGATGGCTCTCTATCAGATCCCCGCGGGGGGCGGAGCGCCCCGGCGGATCACGCCCGCGGGCGTGGGCTACTCCAATCCCTCCTTCAGCCCCGATGGCGCGCTGTATGCGGCCGAGTCGCGAAGCGCGACCGCGAAACAGATCTACTTCGTGAACCGCCTCGCGCGCCTCACCGGGCCCGACTGGGCGCAGGTCCAGATCGTCACCGCGGGTTGGGATCGCTCGATAGGCGGCCTGTCGTTCGCCGACCACGGACGAACGCTGTACCTCGAGGCCCAGGACCTTGGAACGACAAAGGTCTTCCGGATGAGTGTCCCTGGAGGCACGCCGGAGGTGGCGTACGCCCCGGAGACCGGCTCCGTCACCGGCCTTCAGTCCGAGGGCGGCGTGATGGTGGGTCGCTACGCGGCTTCAACCGACCCCGGACAGATCGTTCGCTTCGATCCCGCAAAGAAGAACTACACAGCCCTGACTTCCTTCAACAAGGAGCGCCTTGGGCAGCTGAGGCTGCCGAATCCCGAGCACTTCTGGTTCACCGCTAAGAACGGCAAGAAGATCCACTCGATCATCGTGCCGCCGCCCTTCGTCGAGACCGGGAAGAAGTATCCGATCGTCGCGTTCCCCCATGGCGGACCGAATGCGATGTCCGACGACTCGTTCTCGACGCGCTGGAACTCTCACCTCCTGAGCGCCCCCGGGTACTACCTCGTCCTGACCAACTACACGGGCTCGACGGGCTTCGGCGAGAAATTCGCCGACGATATCGAGCGCGATGTCCTGCGCGGGCCGGCGATCGAGACGCTCGAAGCCATCACCGAAGCCGCCAGGAAGTACCCCCAGATGGATCTCACGAGGCAGTGCGCGGCGGGGGCTTCCTACGGGGGCTATCTGATGAACTGGTACAACGGCACCACGAACCAGTTCAAGTGTCTGGTCAACCACGCGGGCGCAGTGAACAACGAGTCGCAGTATGGCCTCAATGACGGCGGTCTCGGCCGCGAGCTGCGCATGGGCGCGCCGATATGGGAGACCGGCAAGGGCCAGTGGTTCGATCAGTCCCCCATCCGCTACTCGAAGAGCTGGAAGACCCCGATGCTCGTGACCCAGGGTGAGATCGACTTCCGGGTTCCGATCAGCGAGTCGATGACGACCTTCAAGCTTCTTCAGCGCCTGAAGGTGCCCACGCGCCTCGTGGTCTTCCCGGACGAGGGCCATTGGATTCTCAAGGGACCCAACAGCCGGAAGCACATGGAAGAGATCATGGACTGGCTCGCGAAGTACCTGGGGCCGGCCTGATGCGCGCTCTACCTTTCGCAATCACCGCTGCGCTCGTTCTGACGGTTCCGTGCGGGGCGTGGGCCGAGAGTGCCCAGGCTTTGTCTGCCGCCGACGCCTTCAAGTCGCTCTACACCCGCGAGTGGGCCTGGAGACAGGCCCAGAACTCCGGGCTCGATGAAGACGCCGACCGCGCCGCGGCCGTGCGGGATCGCTTTCCGAAGGTCGACGCCGCGACACAAGGTGAACGTCTGCGTTTTTGGTCGGAGGTGCTCAAGGAGCTGAACGCGATCCAGCCTTCGGACCTCTCCCCCGAGGATCGGGTGAACTACGCGATCTACCGCGCGCAGATCGAGGCTCTGCAGGCGAGCGTCCGGTTCCGCGACTACGAGAAGCCGTTCAACTCCGACTCATCCTTCTGGGCCGAGGCTACGGGGGCGGCGAAGCGTCCGCTGCGGAACCTTGCCGCATACCACGCCTACCTCAGCCTGCTTCGGGACATCCCGCGCTACTTCGCCGAACACACCGTCAACATGAGAGCGGGTCTCGCCCGCGGCTTTTCGGTGCCCCGGGTCACCCTGACCGGCCGCGACGCTTCTATCTCCAGCGTGTCCAGCGTGCGTGATCCCGAGAAGAATCCGTTCTATGCGCCTTTCGCGAAGATGCCGGGCAAGCTCAGCCCCGCCGAGCAGCAGAGCCTGCGGGCCGAAGCTTTGGCGGCCATCCGCGAGGCGGTGCTGCCCGCCTACACCGGCCTCCTGAAGTTCATGCGCGAGGAGTACATGACGAGGGCGCGGACGGCCCTCGACGCAACCTCCTATCCGGATGGGCAGGCGTATTACCAGTCGAAGATCCGCGAGTTCACGACTCTCGACCTGTCTCCAGACGCCATCCACCTTATCGGAGTCTCGGAAGTGGCGAAGATCCGCGCCGAGATGGAAGAGACGATGAAGAAGACGGACTTTCAGGGTGACTTCGCCGCGTTCCTGAAGTTCCTGCGAACCGATCCCCGCTTCTATGCCAAGACCGGGGAAGAGCTGCTCATGCGGGCAGCCTGGATCTCGAAGCGGGTGGACGGCAAGCTGTCCGAACTGTTCGGCGTGCTGCCCCGCGCGCGTTTCACGATCATCCCCGTGCCCGACGACATCGCCCCGTTCTACACGTCCGGACGGGGCGGCCCCGGCGTCTATCTCGTGAACACCTACAACCTCCCCGCCCGCGCCCTTTACAACCTCCCGGCCCTCACCCTGCATGAATCCGCCCCCGGCCACGCCATGCAGATGTCCCTCGCCGCCGAACATAAGGAACAGCCGGAGTTCCGGCAGAAGGTCTACATCTCGGCGTTCGGCGAAGGCTGGGCCCTTTACACCGAGAAGCTCGGCGTGCCCATGGGCATCTACGAGACGCCCTACGAGCACTTCGGGATGCTGACCTATCAGATGTGGCGCGCGGCTCGGCTCGTGGTTGATACCGGGATTCACTCCAAGGGCTGGACCCGCGATCGGGCGCTCGCCTTCCTGCGCGACAACACGGCGCTCGCCGAGCACGAGATCACGACCGAGATCGACCGCTACATCGCCTGGCCCGGCCAGGCCCTCTCCTACTATCTCGGCCAGATGCAGATCGAGAAATCGCGGGCGCAGGCCGAGGCCGCACTGGGCGTGAAGTTCGATCTACGGGCCTTCCACGACACTGTCCTCTCACTCGGCTCGGTCACCCTTCCCGAACTCGAAGCCCGGATCAACCGCTTCATCGCCGAAGGCGGCAAAGGGCCGGCGCACGCGCCCGAGTAGGCCGGGTTCGAGAGCGGGGCCCGCGGCGCGTCAGCGCGCGCCAGCGCGGGTCAGCGGGGAGGGGCGGGGGTTGGCGGTCCGGAACTGGATCGACCGTCGTACCGGTGACGAACGGCCGGTAGATCTCGAGCAGTATCCCGGCGTCGTCCGGCCGGGCGTCGCGGACCCAAACGCCCAAGGTCAGTGCTTCGTCTCGCCGCCGCCCGCCCTCGTCGCGGGCAGGTCGCCGTCGGTCAGCTTCCTCTTGAAGAGATCGATGGCAAGCTGATGGCAGGACCGGGCCAGGGCGGGGTCGTATCGCGGGCCCTCGTCGCGCATGAAGGCGTGGGCCCCATTGAACTCGTGCCAGCTGAAGAGGACTCCCGCGTCAATCATGGCCTTCTGGATGAGGACCCGACCCTCGTTCGGAATGTGCGGATCCTGACGGCCCCAGATCATCAGCATCTCCGCTTTTAACTCGCCCATGCGCGCGAGCGTATTGTCCCCGCCCTGGCCAAGGGAGCCCTTGTGAATGTCGGTCGCATAGAAACAGACGCCGGCCAGAACTTCCGGGTTCATCGAGGCCCGGAACGCGAGATGCCCGCCGATGCAGATGCCGATCGAACCGATCTTCCCGTTGCAGGCGGGATGCGAAAGCAGGAAACGAATGACCGCGCGCGCGTCGTCGTCGTAGGCCCGGACCGGGCGGCCGATCTTGTCGGCATTTCCCCGGTCGGCGCCGGCCGCGTCATAGGCGATCTGGCAACCCGGAACCTCGAGGTCGTGGAAGATCTCGGGCACCGCGACCACGAAACCGTGACCGGCGAGAAGCGCCGCGGTTCGCTTGATCGGTCCGGTGCGCTGGAAGATTTCCGAAAAGAAGACGAGACCGGGATAGCGCCCGGGGGCGACCGGCCGGTACACGTAGGTGCGCATGTGACCGGTGGGGGTGTCGAGATCGACGGCCCGGTCCTCCTCTAGAATCATGTTCCCTCCATCGCGAAAAGCCTGACCTCTTTGGCGTCTCCCTCGAGCCGCACCACCGCCTCGAACTTCAGGCCCAGCTTCTCGAGGACTCCGATCGACGCGGCGTTGTCCGGCGAGGTGATGGCCACCATACGCCTCAGGCCAAGAGACTCCCGCCCGTACTTCAGCACGGCCGAGGCGGACTCGAGGGCATAACCCTGCCTCCAGTGGGCGGGAAGGAAGGCGAAGCCGACATCTGGATCCTCGAGCGAATCCCGTTTCAGCAGGCCGCAGATGCCGATGGGATCGCCCGTCTCCTTCAGGAAGACGAGGTATAGACCAAACCCGTGCTTCAAGTAGCTCGCAATCGGCCCCTGCATGATGTACCGCCGGGCATCCTGCTGCGACCGGACCCCTCGATCTCCGATGAAACGCAGGAAGGACGGTTCGCTCAAAAGCTCGACGATGAACGGCGCATCGTTGAGAGTCAGGTGGCGCAGGACCAGCCGGTCGGTTTCGAGCACAATCACGGGCGTCTTCCGTCCGTGAGCCTACCGCGATCGCGGGCAGCTCTGATGGCCCTCGTTCGATAGCCGGGCCCCAGAAGTTTGTCCCTCAGTTCGCGGACAACGGGGGGTTCCGGTGCGGACAACCCGGAGCATGCCCGCACGCCCCATCCGCGCAAGACTCTCCAAACGGGATGGAGATCGCATACGGCCAGGCCTTGTGAATCGTGCGCGGTTCGAACGCCGCGTGGACGAAGTCGCGAAGCTCCTGGCTCGCCTCCGCCTTGTTGACCGCGATGAAGCCGATGCCCGGCTCGACGGAGAGGCCGCGGGCCTCGCGCAGCGCGCGGTCCCTGGTCTCGGCGTCTATGGACTTTCCCTCGCTCAGATCGAGCAGCGCACGCAGCGTCGGATGCCCCTCGTAGGCGGCAATCACATCATCGTCGATTCGAGAGAGGTAACCGCCCACCAGGCGCTTGCCGTGCAGAGCCTGACGAAACTGGACTTCGGAGCTGAATCGCCCGCGCTGCCTTGTTCCGTCCTTGATGCCTGTGGGCAGGTGCAAGACCACGACATCGCACCGGTCCTGGGCCACGATGCGATATCTCTCGGGCAGCTGGGCGGGGAACATGCGGCGTGATGGCGAAAGGACCTCCGCCCCGATAAGCAGGCTGAGGCCGGCAAGGATGGCGGTCCGATACCGCGTGAACTTCGCGGTCGCGAGAACGTGAGCGAGGATCAGCGCGAACCCAAGCATCGCCATCACCGCGAATCGCGTGGGCGATCGAACCATGCCGATCCCCGGCAGATAGCGGAGGAGCGCCCATGGCCCCGGGACGTGGGTGTCGATGCCGCCGACCACGATGAATGGACCGAGGGCCAACGCCGCGAAGAACGCCGTGCACGCGACCCAGAACCGGGGGGCCGTGCCCCGGCGGAAAATGACCAGGGCGATGAGGATCAGGATAGCCATTACGCCAAAGGACGCGACGCCTTCAACGAAGGCATCCGCGCGTTCGCGCGCCATCCAGGGCTCGAGAATTCCCCGAACCAGAGGATGGGTGGGATTCGGCATGAAGAATGACAGCAGATCGACACCCAGCGGTGAGCTGCGCCATAACACAGCCTCGATGCCCCGCTTCTCCACCAGCTCGACCGCGGCCACCCGCAGCCATGGGAAGAGAAGTGCGGCCGCCACCAGGCCCGCCAAGGCCGGGTACCTTAGCGATCGCAACGCTCCGGACTCGATGGTGAAACGAAGGGGCCGCCACGCGAACAGCAGGCCACTCACCGCCAGGGTCAGGACCAGGACCGGCGTGTAGAGGCTGCGCATGCCGATCTCGAGCGCCCCGATAGAGAGTCTGCCCCCGCCAGTGGCGAGAATCCAGAGAACAGCGGCGAGCGAGAGAACCGTGACCGCGAGTGCCGCCCACCTCAGTCCGTTGAGAGAGGACGCCTCGATCGCCTGAACCCCAATGCGCTCGTAAGCCCATACGAAAGCCACGGCCAGGACGCCGAAAACCAGGTAGTAGGGATCGGAGGCGGCGGCGAGGGCCAATGTCACGCCCACAAGCGCCCACGCCGCTTTGGTGTCGACGCTCATCGCATACCGCGCGCCCAGGAGCACGAGAGGCAGCGCGAACGCGGTGGCGAGACTCATGTGCCCTTCGACGCGGGCGCTCAGAAACGGGGAGAATCCGAAAAGAGCGCCGGCTATCCACGACGGCCCCAGGCTCTTCGTCTCGTATCGCGCGAGAAGATAGGCGCAAAACGGATTCAGGATGAGGATGAAGATAAGGGCGATGTTGAAGCTCGCAATCACGCCAAGGGCGGGAATCAGGGGCGCGGCGAGGGCGCTCAAGAGGAGCGAGTTATTGTGAAGGGCGAGACTGGCCTCACGGGTGAACACGAGGATGCGGTCGGTGGCGAAGAGTGGACCCCCGGTGGCGAGGTTGAAAGAGAAGACGTACGCGTTCCACACGTAGACCCCGCCATCGCCCGCGGGGTCGCCGGTGATGTGGCTCGAGAGTTTGGCCGGCAGCGGCCAGACGAAAAGCACGGCGAGGAGCGCATACGCGAGAAGCGCCACCAACACCGAGCCCGCCTGACGTTGCGGTTTAGCGGAGGGCATGGAAGGGCGCAGTGTACGTCCGCCGTAGCCGCTTTTGTCGAAACCCGCAGGTCTTTCGCCAGCACTCGGGCATAAACTGGCGGCCAACATGCGCCTTGCCGCCATCGGCGTCGCCCTTGGGCTTGCTGCATACGCCTCACCGGCGTGGTGCACGGATGAGCCCCCCGCGATCGTCGCCCTGACCCTCGACACGTCCGGAAGCATCCGACCGGAACTCATCGAGCAGACCCGCTCGCTCGCGGTCTCCATTCTCGAAAGACTCCCGGAGGGCAGCGAGGTTGCTCTCTTCGTCTTCGATGACACATCGCGGCTCATCCTGGGAAGAACGAAGGACCCGGGAGCGGTGCGCCTCGCCCTCGCGGAAGTGAAGCGCGCCGGCCGGTTCACCGCCCTCTACGACGCGCTCTACGACGCGAGCCGCTACCTCGAGGCGGCCCCCCGTTCGCGCAAGGCCATCGTTCTCGTGACCGACGGCAAGGATGAGAACTCCGCGCTGCAACAGGAAGACGGCTTGAAGGTCGCGACGACGAACCGCATTCCGGTGTTCGCGGTCGGCATCGGACGTATCGAAGAGGCGGTGCTCGCCCGCATCGCGAAACTGACCGGGGGGGAGTTTGCCGCGATGACCGGCGTCGAGGCGGAGGCGATTGCCGCGCGGATCGCGGCCCTGGAGCCGGTTGGCGCGGCGCCGGCGCCACCCTCACCGGCACCCACTCTCGCCGCTCCGCTCAGACCGCTGCGGCCGCCGGTCACGCCGGGGGGGGTACCCGCGAGTGTCATCGCCCTCATCGCGGCGTCGGTTCTGCTCTTTCTGGCCGCGGCTCTCCTCGTGGTCATAAGGCTCCGCCCCAGACCTCAGCCGGGCTCAGGCCCCGGCCTTCGGACCAGAGGCGTCGTGGACGACGATGCACCCGGCCCGACGCTCATGCAACGCGCGGCTGACGCCGAGCCCATCGACCGCACCGTGGTCCTGCGCACCCAGGCCGGACTGCGGGTGGTGAACGGACCCGTGGCGGGCCGCAACGTGCCTTTGAACTCCGGGCAGACGATCACGATCGGCCGATCACCGGGCAACGACCTCCCCATGCCCGATCCTTCGGTTTCTGGCGAGCACTGCCGGGTCAAGTCGGAAGACGGGGCGTTCGTGGTGTACGACGTTCAGAGCACCAACGGCACGCTGGTGAACGGCCAGGTGGTCGAGCGCCACGCGCTTCGTCCCGGGGACGTGATCACTCTCGGATCGATAAACATAAAGTTCGTCCGCGAATAGTCAGGCCGCAGCCGCCGCGCGTGCGGCCCGCCATTTCCACAGCCGGTGGGCGAAGAGGACGGCGAAACATCCGGCGAAGATGAGCGGCTCGCCGATATCCGCCTTGACCGACATCCAGAAGTGGATGACGCCCAGGACGGCGGAGACATAGACGAGCTTGTGAAGGCGATTCCAGTTCTTCCCGCCGAGACGCGCAATCATCGCCTTCCTGGAAGTGAGGGCGAGAGGCAGCATCAGGAGCAGCGATAGCGAACCCACCAGAATGTAGGGGCGCTTGATGATGTCGGCCACCATGTCCGAAGGGTCAAGCTGGATGTCCAAAAGGATGTAGACGAGCCAGTGCATCAGGCCATACGCAAATGAGAACAGGCCCAGAGTCCGTCGATGGCGCGCGAGCCAGTTCCACTTGAAGAGCTGCCGGACCGGGGTGATCGCGAGGGTCAGGACCAGGAAGCGCAGGGTCCACTCGCCCAGGAAGTGTTCCGCTTCCTTGATGGGGTTCGATCCGAAAACGCGCGTTCCGCGCAGGATGTCGGAGGCGAGGCCGTAGACCGCATAGGTCGCCGGGATGAGCGAGGCCAGGATCAGCGCCGCTCCGAACCCGCGCGGTTCGCGCACGTTCTTCAGTAGAACTTCTTGAGGTCCATGCCCGCGTAGAGGGCGGCGACCTGATCCGCGTACCCGTTGAAGGGCAGGGTCGGCCGGCGCAGGAAAACTCCGATGCGCCGCTCCTTGGCCTGGCTCCAGCGCGGGTGATCGACCGCCGGGTTCACGTTTGAATAGAAGCCGTACTCCTGCGGCGCCGAAACATTCCAGGCCGTCTTCGGCTGCTTCTCCACAAACGTCATCCGCACGATCGACTTGATTCCCTTGAAGCCGTACTTCCACGGCACCACGACGCGGATGGGCGCGCCGTTCTGGTTCGGCATCGGGCGCCCGTAGACGCCGGTCGCGAGCAGGGTGAGCGGATGGAGCGCCTCGTCCATGCGCAGGCCTTCGGTGTAAGGCCAGTCGAGGACACCAAGCTGCTGGCCGGGCATCTGCTTCGGATCCATGAGGGTCTTGAAAGCAACGTACTTCGCATTCGCCATGGGCTCGGCGCGCTTGATCACGTCGGCGAGGGGAATGCCCCGCCACGGCACCACCATCGACCACGCCTCGACGCAGCGATGCCGGTAGATCCGGTCTTCGACCGTGGAGGGCTTGATGAAGTCTTCAAGCAGGAACTTCCCCGGCTTCCCGGCCAGACCGTCAACCGTGATCGTCCAGGGAGAGGTCTTGAAGTTCCTCGCGTTCTGCGCCGGATCGGACTTGTCGGTGCCGAACTCGTAAAAGTTGTTGTAGGTCGTGACGTCCTGCCAGGGCGTGGGCTTGTCGTCCGGCTGGAGGCCGAACGGTTTCCCGATGGGTTGCGGATCCTGCGCGAACGCACTTCCGCCGACCGCACTGAGCGCCGCCGCGGCGCCGCCCGCTGCGGCCAACCATTCGCGCCGGTTGAGGTAAAGCGACTCCGGCGTGATCTCGGACGACTTCACGTCTTTGGGACGACCAATAATCATGGCCGCAAGTATACGGAAGGCGACTGTAGGGGCACACTGCGCGTGCCCACCGCGGGACCCCGGGAAGCCGGCCATGAGGGGCCCGGGGGGGGCGACGCTGCCCCCGGGGCGAAGGCGACATTGCATCCTTGGGCACGCGCAGCGTGCCCCTACGGACACCGTGTCCGACCGCGCAGGATGACACGATGTAGGGGCACGCTGCGCGTGCCCGACGATCGCGCGACCTCGCAAATGCACGAGATTTCAGATCCGACGCGTTCGGGATTCGAGGTTTCGGGACCCCGGGAAGCCGGCCATG
>Ga0163144_10001466_pt1 | contig 55768 bp, 45 predicted proteins | sample OliLak19BULKMAT1_FD_123175 | JGI IMG/M metagenome (GOLD analysis project Ga0163144, IMG submission 123175) | Freshwater microbial mat bacterial communities from Lake Vanda, McMurdo Dry Valleys, Antarctica - Oligotrophic Lake LV.19.BULKMAT1 | ecosystem: Environmental > Aquatic > Freshwater >... | reverse complement strand
GTCCGGCATCAGCACCAGCGATACCGGTGCACAGGTCCGCATCGACCATGACCTGGGCAAGGGCTTGCGCCAGCAGTTCTACTTGCTGCACACCGGCAACCAGCTGCAGCTCAACGACTTCGGTTTCCTCGACCGCAACAACTTCAACCACCTGCGCTACGAGTTGTCGCGGCGCATCACCGACCTGCCGGAAACCTCGCCATTTTCCTCGCAGCAATGGCGATATGCTGTCTCGACGCGCTACAACGACCGCGGCGTGCATCTTTGGGATGCCGTCGCCGTCAACAGGGGCAGCGAGCGTCGTGATGGCGGCAACGCGTTTTTCGAACTGGCCGCCTACACGTCAGGCCATGACGACTTGATCACCCGTGGCAACGGCAACGTCAGGATTCCCGCGAAATATTTCGCCTTCTACGAGCGCTACTCCCCGCGCCAGGATGGCAGCCACTGGGAGTTCTACGGCAACGCGCGCTATGCCGTGGACGGACTCGATGGCTTTGATGGCGGCGCGTTCAAGTCCTATCTGGAAGTCAATTACCACTTCAACGATTCGCTGCGCTATTTCGCCGGCATCGAAGGCGACCACCGCGAGGACTGGCTGCTGTGGCGCGGCGGCAATCTACTCGGCAGCTTCAAGGCCAATATCCTGTTCCTCAACGCCGGCGCCACCTGGCTGATCGACGACAAACAGGAATTGCGCGTGCGCCTGGAAGCCATCGGCCTCGATGCCGAAGTCCGGCAGGCTTACCGGGTGGGCGCCAACGGCATGCCGATGCCGGTCAACGACGCTATCGATGACTTCGCCCTGAGCAACCTCGGCTTCCAGATCCGCTACCGCTACGAGTTGGCGCCGCTGTCGCATCTTTACATCGCCTATGTGCGCGGCGGTTCGATGTTCGAGCAGGGATTCGGGCCCTACGACGCCGCCAGCCAGTTCGTCGATGCCTTCGACCTGCGCGACAGCGAGCAGCTGCTGGTCAAGCTCAGCTACCGCTTCGAGATTTGAATTCCCGCTTTTATCTGCACTGTTGCGGCAAGAACGACTTCAGCTGCGACCCAGCCAGCGCCGGAAACGCAGCAGCGGCGATTCCCTCGGCGCTGCTGACGCGCCCTCAAGATGGTGAAACACCGGGATGCGCTGGACGGCTGTCGTTATTTTTGCAACGACCGGCGATTCCGGCAAATCGAACGGAATCGACGCCGCCTCGGCCAGCCACAGCGCCACCTCGCCGACTCCTTCGAGCACTTCTGGATGGCTTTGCAGCGCGCCCACGTCCAGACCCGCCGCAGCGCGGGCGGCCTCGCTCATCAGCACATACTGCCGCGAAGGAACCCGGTTCTTCAGCAGCCGGTGCACAAGGATCACTTCCTCGCCCGCCAGTTCCTCGAACTTCAGGACCCGCTTGATGGCGATCTCGCCTACATGCACGAACGCCTTGATATCCAAGTGATCGATGCGGGTGCAGGCCTCGCAGCTGCAGTTGGCGCGCTGCTCGCGCTGCCTGGCGAGGCAGGCGTGGAAGGCCGGGAAGAAAGCTTTCACCTGCGCGAAAATATCCCGCGCCGCCGTCATGTCGCCTGCCGCACATTCCGCGTACAACAGCGCGGCATCCCCCTCGAGCTTGTTTACCAACAGCGGATGAGCGGTGCGGTCAATCATCGCTTCCATCAGTTCGGTGATGATCTGCTCGGCATGCAGCAGGCTCACCGTGCGCTGGGTGATGAAAGAGGTGTAGCCGCTGATATCAACGACGACGAGAAAAGCATAAGTCAGGCGCATCGCGATCCTCGCAGAGTTGCTTCACGTATGAGAGGCGTGACGGGTGCCAAGGGATGCGTGGAATCGACATCGAGCCCGTGGATTAAAACGGCCCGGGCGCAACGGGCACCTGCCTCGTTCAGTTTCCCAGCATTCTCACTGTAGCGGGAATGAAGCAGCAGCGTCATTTTCATGGGATAGCGTGGCGTTACGTCCCAACAGGTCGATCGCCATGCACCTGCCGCTGTTTTCGTTCGTAGTTGCCTCCCTGATCGTGTTCGGTTCCGGCTGCAGTCAACAGCCAGCAGGCCCTGCCTCTGCGGTTGCCGCTGGCGACAAGGCCGCCGTCAAGGACATGGACGAACCGGCAATCCGTGCTGCCATCAGCCTTGCCATCCGCGAGCAACGACTTTATTCGCCCGCTGGCAACAACGCCATCGAGTGGTACCTGTCCTTGCGTGAACGTCTTCCCGAAGATGCGGAGATCGGCGTCGCACTGATGGAGTTGGAGCCCTATGCGGTGATCGCTGCCGAGCAAAGCCTGGCTCGGCAGGAATTTGATGAAGCGCGCCGCTTGACTGCACTGATCGAACGCGCCAATGAACAGGCCAGTGCCCTGCCGCGCTTGCGTGAGCAGCTCGCACAGAAGATGGCCAAGGCCGAAAGTGAACGCGAGAGTGCCCTGGCCGTCTTGCAGGCGGTCGCGACAATCCCTGCGAACGTATTGCCAGCCGCCGGGAGGATTGAAGGCCCGACGCCGGCAGTAACTGCACCGGCACCATCGATTGCGGCGGTCGCGACGAAGCCGGCAGCGTCCGCGGAGCCGGCCCGCGTCAGCCCGGCTGCGGCTGCGCCCACGACTTCCGTCACGCCACCCTCGAGCGTGTCCACGACCTCGTTGCCTGCACGAATGCCGTCCCTGCTGCGAGATCGCAGCCCGCGTTACCCGGCTATCGCACTGCGCCGGAAGATCGAAGGCAGCGTCGAACTTGCCTTCACCATCAAGGGCGACGGCAGCGTGACCGACGTGCGCGTAGTCAACGCCACGCCGCCGGGAATTTTCGACGAAGCAGCCATCGCCACGACGAAGCATTGGCAGTTCGAAGCCCTTGGGCGCGACATGGCAACCCGGCGAAGCATCAATTTCACCCTGCCCAAGCAGGTACCGTGAGGCGCACCTTGCCGTGGCCGCCGATAGCCACCACGACGCTACCCAAGCCGAGCCCGTGACGCTGCGTTAACATGGCCAAAGTTCCACTGCGCGTCCGGCCATGTTGATCTCCGAAACAAGAAAATTCGTCTTCATCCACGTGCAGAAGACAGCCGGCACCAGTCTGACCCAATGGCTGGCACCGCATTGCCTGCAGCCCAGTCCGTCGCGACTCAACCGCATTGCGTCCGGCTTGCGCCTGGTCGACTGGCAGCACCACTGTTTCCGCATCCACGGCCCGTTGCGCCGCGTGCAGTCCGTGCTTCCGGACGAAGTTTATGAGGGGATGTTCAAGTTCGCCTTCGTGCGCAATCCCTGGAGCCGGCTGGTCTCATGGTACGAGTACATCCTGCGCACCGACAACCACCATCGCCGAAACAGGATTGCCGGATTGGGCGGCTTCGAGGCTTTCGTCGACCTGTACACCGGCAACCCGCGCCGTTCGCAATGGTCGATGCTCATCGATCGCAACGGCAAGCTGGGCGTGGATTTCGTTGGGCGGCTGGAAACACTTGAAGCCGACGTCGCCACCATCGTCGCGCGACTGGACCTTCCGCCCGTGTCGCTGCCCCATCGCAACAAGGCCGAATCCAAACCTTGGCGCGATTACTACACGCCGAAAAGCATCGGGCTTGTGAGTGATCGCTGGCGTACGGAAATCGAAGCATTCGGATACAGTTTCGACAAGGACTGAATGCAGTTGCTTCAGCTTGGTTCGCAACGACAGTACAGAGGATTATCCATGGACTTCCATGCCACCGGCAGCTTTGACATCAATCTGACGCCACAAACGCATGTCGAGGGCGTCGGTGATCCCGCCATCGGCCGCATGAGTTCGGACAAACAATTCCACGGCAAGCTCAACGCTGCCAGCCTCGGCCAGATGCTGGCTTTCCGCAGTCCGGTGCCTGGCTCGGCAGGCTATGTGGCAATGGAGCGCGTGGTGGGCCGGCTTGATGAGCGCGAAGGCAGCTTCGTGCTCCAGCACAGCGGCACCATGGATCGCGGCACGGCTTCACTGGCGCTCACCGTGGCCCCGGACTCGGGCACCGAAGACCTCGTGGGCCTTTCCGGCAGCATGAAGATCATCATTGCCGACGGAAAGCATTCCTACGAATTCGACTATTCACTGCCCGACATCGTCTGACCCACCGGTGATTGCCGTGGCATCACCACAACGCGCGCCCGCACGGCTGCATTCACGGAAATTCTAAGGGTCCAGATTGATCCAGGTCGCCTTGACCTCGGTGTATTTCTCGAACGCGTGCAGGGATTTGTCGCGGCCATTGCCTGACTGTTTGTAGCCGCCGAACGGTGCGGTCATGTCGCCGCCGTCCCAGTAGTTGACCCATACGCTGCCGGCGCGCAGTTTGCGCGCCACGCGGTGGGCGCGGCTGATGTCGCGGGTCCAGACGCCGGCGGCAAGGCCGAAATCGCTGTCGTTGGCCATGCGCAGGGCGTCGGCTTCATCGTCAAAAGCAATCACCGATAGCACCGGCCCGAAGATCTCCTCGCGGGCGATGGTGTGGCCGTGTTCGACGTTGTCGAAAATGGTCGGCTCGATGTAGCAGCCGCCTTCGACCGGATGCACGCGCTGGCCGCCGAGCACGAGTTTGCCGCCCTCGGCGCTGCCCTTGGCGATGTAGTCGAGCACACGCATCGTCTGGCCCTCGTCGACCATCGCGCCCATGTGCGCGCCCGGCTCCAGTGGATGCCGCGGCTGCATGCGTCGGCCGGCGTCGGCGACCATGGCGACGAATTCGTCCTTGATCGAACGCTCGACGAACAGGCGCGAGGCGGCAGTGCAGACTTCGCCCTGGTTGTAGAAAATGCCGCCGGCGGCGGCGATGGCGGCGCGCTTGAGGTTGGGCGCATCGGCAAAGACGAGATTGGGGCTCTTGCCACCGCATTCCATGTAGGCGCGTTTCATGTTGGAACGGCCGGCGCACTGCAGCAGGAATTTTCCGACTGCGGTCGAGCCGGTGAACACCAACCCGTCGACATCCATGTGCAGGGCCAGCGGCTCGCCTGCACCCTTGCCGAAACCCGGCAACACGTTGAACACACCGGCAGGAATTCCGGCTTCCATCGCAAGCTCGGCCAGCCGGATGGCCGTCAGCGGCGATTTCTCGGAAGGTTTCAGCACCACCGAATTGCCGCAGGCCAGCGCCGGCGCGACTTTCCAAACCGCCATCAGCATCGGGAAATTCCACGGCACGATGGCGCCGACCACGCCCAGCGGCTCGCGCGTCACCAGACCAAGCTCATCGTGCCCGGTCGGCGCAACTTCGCCATAGACCTTGTCGATCGCCTCGCCGGTCCAGGCCATGCAGCGCACGCTGGCTGCCACATCGACGGCGAGTGCATCAGTGACCGGCTTGCCCATGTCCAACGATTCGAGCAGGGCCAATTCCTCGCCATGCTGCTGGATCAATTGCGCGAACTTGAGCAGCACCTTCTTGCGGTGCGTGGGCTTGCTGTCCGACCATGAGCCTTTGTCGAAAACCTTGCGGGCCACGTCGACGGCGCGATCGATGTCCTCCGCCTCGCACTCGGCCACGCGGCCCAGACTGCGGCCATCAATGGGACTGAGGCAATCGAAGGTCTTGCCGGAGGCAGCATCAACGTACTGGCCGTTGATGAAGGCCTGCGTGCGGAGGCTGAGGGCGTTGGCGAGGGATTGCCAGTCTTCGCGGGTTTTGGGGTTGCTCATTGGGAATTCCTGGGAAGCGGTTCATGGGGCATGAAAACAAGAAGCGTCACCTCAGTCCTCTCCCGTAAGCGAGAGAGCGGGTTCAGGCGGCCGAAAATAAGATTGGACGATTACAAATCATGAACAACGTCGGCGTTTTTTGCATGCGAAAATCCAGATCCTATTCAGTGCTGCTGAATTGGCGTCACATCTTGTCGAGTGCTGCCTCAAGTGACGCCTTGACTCTTTTTTTCTGTATTTCGGGGTCTTCGCGCTGAATGTACTCGACAGCTGACAGGTCATCGCCGCGCTTTCTGTTCTGACGCGGCTCAAGCGCTTCAATCAATATGGCTTCAAGTGCGGGAATCATTTTTGCCGCATCGTATGTTGCTGGAAGACTGCCAAGAACTCCGGCGTCGGAGACTGGGAGCAAGCCGAACCAAGAAAACCTGTCCCAACGCGCAGCCAAGCGATCCGCTGTGTGTTCAAAGAGACGGCGCCCCAATGGTCTGTCTGTAGTTCGCCCGATGTAAATCACCTCACGACCATCGTAAAGCAAGTAAATGCCCAGCTGTTTGTTGAAATCAACTGGTGTTGCGCCGATTTGCTGCATGCCGAGCAACTTTGGATTTGCAGTCCATTGAATGGCATCTCTACGCCAGAACATTGCGAAGGACGTGACGATTTCGTACTGTTCTTCAGATAGCTCTGAAGCTTCGATTGCGGGAGTCAACTTGTCTTTCGAAGCGTGCTGTTTCAGCGACGTTGCTTTCGCAAGTGAAAAAGTGCCCTTGGCAACGCGGATGTAAGGCGATTTTACGCCATCATGTTTGATTGAAGAACTGACCTGAGCATTGACCGTTGCTGCCGGCGTCGCGCCAAAGTTCTTGCGCAGCCCGTCCGAGATAATGCGTTCCGATATTTCTTTGTAGTGCAGCGGCGTTGTCGAGGAGCCCAGCACTTTGCTGATTGCCTCACGCCAGGTCAGTTCGGTTGCCATTCGTTTCCCCTTGGCCGCTTTTAGTCTGGTCAAAACGTCGGCGGCGTACTGGCACTCACCAGCACCGCATCGACATCGCCGACATTGCGGAAGCGGTGCGGCAGCTTGGTTTCGAAGTAATAGGCTTCGCCGGGGCCAAGCACGCGTATCTTGTCGCCTACGGTAATCTCGACCGTGCCGGCAAGCACCACGCCGCCTTCCTCGCCCTCATGGGTGACCATTTCCGCGCCGGTGTCCGAGCCCGGCGGCATCAGTTCGCGCAGGATGCACATCTGGCGATTGGGGAACCGCTGACCGACCAGAAAATAGTGCAGGCCATCGCTGCCGATGTCGGGTTGTTCCCCGGCGCTGTAATAAGGGCTGTCCTGCCCCTGCGTGGGCAGGTCGAGGGTGAAAAAATCAGCCAGCGAGATCGGAATGCCGTCGAGCACCTTCTTCAGCGAGCTGATCGAGGGGCTGACCTTGTTCTGCTCAATCAGTGAGATGGTGCTGTTGGTCACACCGACGCGCTTGGCCAGTTCACGCTGGCTCAGGCCCTTGCCCTTGCGTACCGACTGCAATCGGATTCCTATATCCATGGTGTGCACGATTCTGATGTTGAATATTTAGCATCGCACTTTTGCCTTGCCCTCGAATATAGCGACAAATCATTCAGGTTGTAAAATTTATTCAACATTGTTAGTTTTCCAGAAGCCCAAAGAACCCTATCCGAGCCCGTCATGACCACCGAAAACACCCTTTCCCCGCTCGCCGGGCACTATCAGGCCCAAGCCACCGCCCAACCGGAATCCATGGACGCCTTCTGGATGCCGTTCAGCGCCAACCGGCAGTTCAAGAAAAACCCTCGCCTGCTCGCCTCGGCCGCCGGCATGCACTACCGGTCGGTGGATGGCCGGGAAATTCTCGATGGCACCGGCGGCCTGTGGTGCTGCAATGCCGGCCACGGCCGCAAGCGCATCGTCGAGGCGGTCCAGCAGCAGATCGCCACCATGGATTTCGCGCCCACCTTCCAGATGGGCCATCCCCTGCCCTTCGTGCTGGCCGAGCGCCTGGCCGCCATCGCGCCTGATCCGCTCAAGCACGTCTTTTTCACCAACTCCGGCTCGGAGTCGGTGGATACCGCGCTGAAGATTGCGATTGCCTACCACCGCGCTCGCGGCGAAGGCCAGCGCACGCGGCTGATTGGCCGCGAGAAGGGCTACCACGGCGTCGGTTTCGGCGGCATTTCCGTAGGCGGCCTGTCCAACAACCGCAAGTTCTTCGGCTCGCTGCTGCCCGGCGTCGACCACCTGCGGCATACGCTCGACATCTCGCGCAATGCCTTCAGCCGCGGCCTGCCCAAACACGGACTGGAACTGGTCGAAGATCTGGAGCGCCTGGTGCTGCTGCACGATGCCAGCACGATTGCCGCGGTGATCGTCGAACCGATCTCCGGTTCGGCCGGCGTGGTACTGCCGCCGGAAGGCTATCTCAAGCGCCTGCGCGAGATCTGCGACAAGCACGGCATCCTTTTGATCTTCGACGAGGTCATCACCGGCTATGGCCGCATCGGCAAGGCCTTCGCGGCGCAGCGCTTCGACGTGGTGCCGGATTTGATCGCCACCGCCAAGGGGCTAACCAACGGCTCGATCCCGATGGGCGCTGTGTTCGTCTCCGAGGCCATCCATCAGGCCTTCATGCACGGCCCGGAAGGCGTGATCGAAATCTTCCACGGCTATACCTATTCCGGCCATCCGGTGGCCTGCGCCGCCGCCATCGCCACGCTGGACACCTACGCCGAGGAAAACCTTTTCGAGAAGGCTATCGAGCTTGGCCCGTACTGGGAGGACGCCATTCACGGCCTGCGCGAATTGCCGAACGTGATCGACATCCGCAATTTCGGCCTGATCGGCGCGGTGGAGTTGGCCCCGCGCGAGGGCAAACCGGGCGCCCGCGCCTACGACGTGTTCACCAAGTGCTTCCACGAAAAGAACCTGATGGTGCGCAGCACCGGCGACGTGATCGCCCTGTCGCCGCCGCTAATCCTGGAAAAGAGCCATATCGACGACATCTTCGGCCGCTTGGGCGAAGCGATCCGGGAAACGGCCTAGTACACTAGACCGCCGGTTCATCCCGGCCAGCCCTCGACCCACCTAGCAGGTGATCACATGCCCGCGCTCTATCTCAAGGACAGCCAGCAGTTTCTTGCCGACATCAGCGACGCCGACCTCACGGCGATGATGGAAGCGCTTGAAGAGGAAAGCTCCACCGACCGGGATTACTTCATCGATCTCGACACCGTCTACCTGCTCAGGGCCACCGGCGTTTCCGACCCGCTGACCTCCCTGCTGGAAACGACGATCGGTGAATCAGACGGCATCGACGTGCTCTGGCGCTGAGCCCGCGCGCAGCCGGCACGTCACTTACGCCTGTAACGGCGGCAAAAAACATAAAAAAAGCAGTACGCAATGATCCAGCCCCGGGAGGGCTACACCATGCTTATCGGCGTCCCCAAGGAAATCAAGAACCACGAATACCGCATCGGCCTGACGCCCTCTGGCGCGCGCGAACTGGTGGCCCACGGCCATCAGGTGATGGTGCAGCGCGACGGCGGCAAGTCGATCGGCCTGACCAACGAGATGTACACCAAGGCCGGCGCCGAGATCGTGGATACCGCGGAAGAAATCTTTGCCCGCGCCGGGATGATCATCAAGGTCAAGGAGCCGCAGCCGGTGGAATGCGTGATGCTGCGCCCGGGCCAGTTGCTCTATACCTACCTGCACCTGGCGCCGGATCCGGCGCAGACCAAGGCCTTGGTGGCCTCGGGCTGCACCGCCATCGCCTATGAAACCGTCACCGATCGCAAGGGCGGCTTGCCGCTGCTGGCGCCGATGAGCGAAGTCGCCGGCCGCATGTCGATTCAGGCCGGCGCCCACGCGCTGGAAAAAGCCCAGGGTGGCTCCGGCGTGCTGCTTGGCGGCGTGCCCGGCGTGAAGCCGGCAGAAGTGCTGGTAATTGGCGGCGGCGTGGTCGGCATCAACGCCGCGCGCATGGCCATGGGCCTGAATGCCCACGTCACCATTCTCGACCGCTCGCTGGATCGGCTGAAATACCTCGATGAAGTGTATGGCGATCGCCTGACCACCATCTATTCCACACATGACGCCATCGAAGAGCGCCTGTCGGATACCGACCTGGTAATCGGCGCAGTGCTCATTCCCGGCGCAGCGGCGCCCAAGCTCGTTTCGCGCGCTCAACTCTCGCTGATGCGCCCGGGCTCGGTGCTGGTGGACGTGGCCATCGATCAGGGCGGCTGCTTCGAGACCAGCAAGGCCACCACGCACCAGAACCCGACCTACGAAGTGGATGGCATCATCCACTACTGCGTCGCCAACATGCCCGGCGGCGTCGCCCGCACGTCCACCTTCGCCTTGACCAACGCCACCCTGCCCTTCGCCGTGCAGTTGGCCAACAAGGGCGTCAAGGCCATGCTGGACGACGAGCACCTGCTCAACGGCCTGAACGTGCACGCCGGCAGGATCACCTACGAAGCCGTGGCCCGTGATCTCGGCTACGACTACGTACCGGCAGCGCAAGCGCTGGCCTGAAACACCTACCTCGTAGGAGCGATGGCAATCGCGACCTGACACGACCACGGTCGCGATTGCCATCGCTCCTACGGAAGCAAGATCAGGAGCACCGCAATGTCCGCACTCGCCAAGATCACCACGCCTGAACCCCGGCTCATTGCCCATTTCATCGGCGGCGAAATGGACGCCGGCGACAGCGGCCGCCATGGCGATGTTTTCGATCCCGCCACCGGCCGCGTGCAGGCACGCGTGGCCTTGGCTTCGAAGGCGGATGTCGAACGCGCCGTCGCTGCCGCACAGGCGGCGTTCCCGGCCTGGGCCACGACCACGCCGCTGAATCGCGCGCGAGTGATGTTCAAGTTCAAGGAACTGCTGGAAAAGCACGCCGAGGAAATCGCCGCCAGCATCACCTCCGAGCACGGCAAGGTGCTGGCCGATGCCCGCGGCGAATTCACACGTGGGCTGGAAGTGGTGGAGTTCGCCTGCGGCATCCCGCACCTGCTCAAGGGCGAACACTCCACCAACGTCGGCCGCGACATCGATTCCTGGACCGAATACGCGCCGCTGGGCGTGGTCGCCGGCATCACGCCATTCAACTTTCCGTACATGGTGCCGATGTGGATGTTCCCCATCGCCTTGGCCTGCGGCAATACCTTCGTGCTCAAACCGTCCGAGCGCGATCCGGGCACGCCGATGATCCTGGCGCGGTTGCTCAAAGAAGCCGGCCTGCCCGACGGCGTGTTCAACATCGTGCACGGCGACAAGGAATCGGTGGATGCGCTGCTCGATGACCCGCGCGTGCAGGCGCTGAGCTTCGTCGGCTCGACGCCGATCGCCGAATACATCTACGCCCGCGGCTGCGCCAACGGCAAGCGTGTGCAGGCCCTGGGCGGCGCCAAAAACCACATGGTGGTGCTGCCCGATGCCGACATGGACCAGGCCGCTGGCGCACTCATGGGTGCCGGCTATGGTTCCGCCGGCGAGCGCTGCATGGCGATCTCGGTTGCCGTCTGCGTGGGCGATGCCACCGCTGATGCGCTGATCACGCGGCTCAAACCGCAGGTGGAAAAACTGCGCGTCGGCCCCGGCTGTGTCGGCGATCCCGACATGGGCCCGCTCATCACTGGCGGGCATCGCGACAAGGTGCGCGGCTACGTCGATCTCGGCGTCAGCGAAGGTGCCGAACTGGTGGTCGATGGCCGTGCTCTGAAAGTTGCAGGCAATGAGGACGGATTCTTCCTCGGCGGCTGTTTGTTCGACCACGTCACGGCCGATATGCGCATCTACAGGGAAGAAATCTTCGGGCCGGTACTGTGCGTGCTGCGCGTGCCTGAGTTCAACGACGCCCTGAGACTGGTCAACGAACACGAATACGGCAACGGCACCGCCATCTTCACCCGCGACGGCGATGCCGCGCGCCAGTTCGCGCACCAGGTGCAGGTGGGCATGGTCGGCATCAACGTGCCGATCCCGGTGCCGATGGCCTTCCACAGTTTCGGCGGCTGGAAGCGCTCGCTGTTCGGACCGCTGCACATGCATGGCCCCGATGGCATTCGCTTCTATACCAAGCTCAAGACCGTCACCGCGCGTTGGCCGACCGGCCTGCGCTCGCATGCTGAATTCGTGATGCCGACGATGAAATAGCGGCATCGCACCCCGGTGAAGCTCGTCCCGGCGACGGCGTTCGCGATTGCGACCGCGGGAACGACGAGCAAGAACCCTGACCGGGGAACCGACATGTCGCAACATGAAAAATCCGCCGCAACCCCCACGCAAACCGATCTTGCCTTCACCTGCGAATCGCCCTACGGCACCCGCGCCGAGCCCACGTATTCAGGCGCGCTGAGCTTCCTGCGTCGGCGCTACACGAAGGACCTCGATGGCGTCGATGTTGCCGTGATCGGCGTGCCCTTCGACCTCGCCACCACCAATCGACCCGGCACGCGGCTTGGGCCGCGCGCGATCCGCGCCGCCTCGGCATCACTGGCCTGGTGCCGGCCCTATGCCTGGGATTTCGATCCGCTCGAGCGTCTGAACGTGATCGACTGGGGCGACGTGTTCTTCGACCACGGCGAGCCGCACAAGGCGCCGGAGGCGATCACCGCGCAGTACCGGGAATTCATCGCGCGCAGCGTCACCCCGCTGACGCTGGGCGGCGACCACTTCATCAGCTACCCGATCCTGCGCGCCCTGCAGGAAAAACACGGCGCGATGGCCCTGATTCACTTCGATGCCCACAGCGATACCTGGCGCGACGCCGAGGGCCGCATCGACCACGGCACGATGTTCTTCCACGCCGCGCGGCAGGGCTACGTCGACCCGGCGCGCTCGATCCAAGTCGGCATGCGCACGCACAACGACGAGGACCACGGCTTCCGCGTTCTCGATGCCCGCTGGCTGCATGCGCACGGCGTCGATGCCGCCATCGCCGCGATCCGCGAGCGCGTTGGCAACAGCAAGTGCTACGTCAGCTTCGACATCGATTTCCTCGACCCGGCCTTCGCGCCCGGCACCGGCACGCCGGTGGTCGGCGGCTTCGACACGCACACGGCGCTGCGCCTGGTGCGCGGACTGGCCGGTCTGGATATTGTCGGCATGGACGTGGTCGAGGTCTCGCCGCCTTACGACCAGAGCGAGATCACGGCGCTGGCCGCCGCTTCCATTGCACAGGAACTGCTGGCGGCGCACGCGAGCCGGCTTTGATCGCGGCAGGTTGAACGGGTCAAGCCTGCCCTCGCTTGGCCATGCTGGCTTTGTCACCGATAGAACTTCATTGGATTGCGCAGCGCCTGTCGCAAGGAACCGACCTGCGGGATGTCATGGCGATGGTACTCATTGCACGAACAGCCCCGGCCAGTGCTTGCCGATCTGGAAAGCGCCGACGAGGATCGCGGCGGAAAAAGCGTAGATGAGGGCCATGCCCAAAGCCGTCGCCAATATCGCGCGGAGCGCGCGTCCGGCGCCTGGCTGCGGGAAATAGCCCAGGCAGCTGCTGATCAGGCAAGCGACAGGCACGACAATGAAAACGGGCGGCAGGAATTGGAAAATGCCGGCCTCTGGCTGCATGCCCTGCAAGCATGCCATGGCAATCGAGAACATAGCCCAGTAGATGAAAAGCTGTGCGATGACGAAGAGTGCGAACACCCACATCTCGGCGAATGTCGGCCCGTGGCTGGCGTAGGCAATGCGCAGTCCGCAAGCAACCGCAGGGACGACCGTCACCAGCGCAAGTAGCGTCATGTGTTGCAAGACTGCCCAGACAGCCGCTCCGCCACCGATATCGCCCAGCCTGTTGCGAATCACATCTTCGAGGAAATCCAAGGGTGCGCTGTCCTTGAACACTACGGCTAGCAGCAAGAACCCGACCAGGTAATAGCGCACCGGCCGGGTAATCCGTGGATCGCGCTGATCGACATGGCGACGGATGAGCTGGCCCGGATTTGCCAACAGCTGCCAGAAGGTCCACAGCAAGCCACGGTCGAGGCTGAATACCTCGTCGGAAAAATCACGCCAGAACGCCGCCATGGTCAATCGTGGCGGAATTTCGCGATCAAGATCGTGGTCGTGTCCAGCCATCGTTGCGTCGTTCCGGAGCTGTTCGTGTCGATGACCGGACTATCGCACCAGCCTCATCGTGCTTCAAACACCAGGCAGCAACAGGTTACCGCCCCTTCCGCTTTCTGCAGTTCGGAGACATCCACGGTGTTGACTTTGATGCCTGCCTGCCGCAAGCGCGCGAGGGTTTGCGGGAAACAATCGGGATAGACCAGGCCATCGCCGATCCGCAGGGTATTGGCGGCATGTTCTTCCCCCGCTGCCGTTTCAATGACCCGAAAACTGGCAAACGCATCTGCATCCAGCCACGCCGGATTGATCAGCACGGTGTCATCCGCAACCAAGGTGACGGCGGATTTCAGGTGCAGGCAGTCCTTCATCGCCACCGCCACCACTGAGTAGCCATGAGGTGCCAGCAACTGCCGCAACTGTTCGATGCCCGCAGCATTGGTTCGCGCCGATTGGCCGACATACAGCGTGCGCCCCACGCGCAGCACGTCGCCACCTTCCAACGTGCCCGGCGCCTCGATAAGCAACAAGGGACGATATTGCGCGAGGACCTCGGCAACGCTTTCGCTCTCACGCCGTCGCGAGGCCGCGCCCGGCCGTGTCATCACGGCGACCTCGTCGACCACCACGGCCACGTCCTCGACAAAAACCGAATCGGGCATGACCGGCTGTAGTGGAAGCTCAAGCACCCGGCAGCCCAATCGTGAAAGCGCCAGTGCATAGCTCTCGTGTTGCCTGCACGCCAGATCGAAATCAATCGGCGTACGCTCGACGAAGGACAACTCGCAGCCGATGATCGCGGGACTCACGGCGCGGACGATGGCGGTCAAGGCCATTGAAAAACTCCTGCAGTAACGACGTTGCTGCCTGCACGGCTACCGCATTGCCTGGAATTCCACCGGCAGCTCGACTTGGGATGACGATCAATGCCGACGACGTTCATTTACCAGCGCGAGGGACAGGCTGCACGAGATCCTGGTAGTCGGGATGGCGCCTGATCCATGCGATCACGTAAGGGCAGACCGGCAGCACCTGCAGCGATTGCGCACGCGCCCAATCCAGCGCGGCGCGGGTGAGCGCGGCGGCGATGCCACGCCCTTCGACCGACTTGTCCACGCGCACGCTGGGCAGGGTCAGCAGACCGTCGGCCAGTCGATAGTCGATCACGCATAGCTGGCCGTCGACCGTTGCTTCAAACCGCGAGCGGGCCTCATTGCGCTGGATCTCGATGCTGTCGGTCATCCTCGTTGCAATCCCTTTTGAGCGGTGAATCATGGTCGATGACGGCATGGATGGCGGCGATGTTCATGCCGTTCGGTAGTTATCCTGCATCGGGTAACGCCGCGCATAGCCGGCGAATGCCATGGCGGCCACGAAGGCGAAGCCGGCGAAGAAGAACATCAGGAAAGCATTTTCACTAAGCCCGGTATTGGCGATGTGCGCGGTCACCGTTTCATTGCGCACCGCGGCATTGGTCAGCAGCACCCAGAGGCTGCCAAAAGTGCTGGCCAAGTACCAGAACGCCATGACCACGCCCTTCATCCCGGCAGTTGCCTGGCTGTAGGCGAACTCCAGCGCCGTCGCCGAGACCAGCACTTCTGCGAAAGTCAGGATCAGGTAGGGCCAGATCTGGGAAGACAGCGGTACCGCCTCGCCGCCATCGAGGCGCAGTTGCAACAATGCGGCGACGATCCAGGCTACGCCAGCGACGGCGATGCCGGTACCCATGCGGCGCAATGCGCTGGGTTCGAAGCCCCAGCGTCGCAAGGCCGGGTATAGCACCAGGTTGTTGAAGGGAATGATGGCCATGACCATGATCGGGTTCAAAGCCTGCATCTGCCCGGCGTCCTTGACCAAGAAACTCGGCCACCACCACAAGTCGTGCGGAATCACCATGCTCTTGCCCTGCAGCACCCACGTCGATGCCTTCTGGTCGAACAACGACCAGAACGGCGTGGTCAGCGCGAACACGATGATGATCCGCAGTACCGCCCGCACCGAATCGACCGCGGCATCCGGGTGGGCGCCGCGGGCACGCTCAAGCTGCATCGAAGTGCCAAGTCCGCCGAAGGCGATCAGTACGCCCAGCGCCATGCAGGCGCTGATGACGAAACCGAAGTCCTTTGGCCAGAACGTCGGCTTGATCGCCCAGCAAAGCAACATGCCCACCGCCAGCATGACGCCGGAGACGGCCACGTGGTAACCGGCACGACCCTGGCCAGCAACGCGCGAGGTCAACGCGGTGCGGGCAACGTGGTAGAACGAATGTGGGTCTTGGCCCCGGGTCGGCGGCACGCGCACGTACTGGCGACGGCCCAGCCAGAAGATCAGGGTGGCGATCAACATCAGCACGCCGGGGATGCCGAAGGCCACTGCCGGCCCATAGCTGCGCAGGAACAGCGGCATCAACAGCGATGCGAAAAAAGAACCGAAGTTGATGATCCAGTAGAACGCGTCGAACACTACTCTGGCCAGATGCTTGTTGTCGCGGGTGAACTGGTCGCCAACGAAGCTGACCACCAGAGGCTTGATGCCGCCGGAGCCGAGTGCGATCAGGAACAGGCCGGTATAGAAACCGTTTTTGTTGTCGTCGAACATCGCCAGGCAGGCATGGCCGGCGCAGTAGACCAGCGAGAACCACAGGACCGTGTCGTATTTACCGAAGAAGCGGTCGGCCAACCAACCACCGAGCAGCGGAAAGAAGTACACGCCGATGACAAAACTGTGGAAGACGTCCTTGGCCGCGCCCTCGCGCATTTCCGCCGGCAGGTAGGCCAGGATCACGCTGCTGGCCAGGAACTGCACCAGGATGTTGCGCATGCCATAGAAGCTGAAACGCTCGCAGGCTTCGTTACCCATGATGTAGGGAATTTGCCGGGGCAGGCGCCCGGTTGCGGCAGTCGCCAATGCTTCGGTCATCATGTGTTCCTTCGAGTTTCGGGCTAAGCGGACTTTAACAGCCGTTTGAAACAAACCGCCACGGGGCCTTGCCGGGCGCCAGCGCCATGTCAGCCATTGTCACATTTCCAGTTGCGCGATTTGCCTGCGGCCCGATTTGCCTGCGGACAGCCACGCGATGGCCTGCGCCAAGCGGCGCTGGCAGATTTCCCCGCGCCTGGCGTCGGAGATCCACTCGTGGTGTTCGCGCCCGTGGATGGCACTGAAGGGCTCGGAGGCGAACATGACATTGCGGTTTTTCTTCAGCGCCGCAAGCGGGTCATCCAGCGCCGCCGCCGGCGGTATCGGCTTACCTGCTTGGTCGGGCGCAGGTGCGGACCACCTTCCTTGCTGAGCTTCATCGCCTGCCTGATCTACCCGGCCAGCACTTTGCTTTCGCGCAGCCAGCACATGATCCGGCCATCGCTACTTCATCAGTCTTTCGAACCCCACGGTGCTGGCGGCACAGGCACGGGCGACGAAAGGTCGAACTCGACCCGGAAATGCCGGTTTGGCCGGCGTAATTCATAGGCGAACATTTTTCCGTGCTGAATTTCGACTGCCCAAGTGTTGTCCATCGACACCTGCATGCCTTGCCGCTCGAACAACGCTTTCGAGAAATCGTCGGCCGGGAATTCCTGGCGTATTTCCGTACCAGCCAATGCCGAGTCGCCACCGTACTGGGTCAGCTTGTCGTGGCTGCCGTCCTCGTGGCGATGATCATGCTTCAGGCGCAGCCCGCCGACCGTGCGCGTAAGCACCCAGGTGCGCGAGCGGTTGTCGCCAGCGTGGAAAGGGATGCGGATTTCATTGGCACTGCATTCGCGCACGTGCATTACGGCAGGTCCTGCGAAGGCCTTGGCATCACTTTCGTTGAACTCGGTGAGCCGGCCCGCATAAGCCTGGCCGCAAAGCGCAGCCAGATGCGCAAAAAATGCATCGGCAGGGGATTTTTGACTACTTCTGCTGCTGGCACAGCCCAAGGATGCGGCCAGCAGGACAATCATGACGATCCGGACAAATGCACTCATGGCGGCAGGCTCCGGGCTTGGCTCACGACCATGCCAACACATGGCATAGACTTCGACTCGACAATACTGCCACGGGCCGCCCTTCCTTGGTGGCCACTACATCGGATGAGGCCCGCCATGGACCAACGCGTGATCGACCTTTACAACGACTACATCCACGGCAGCATGCCCAGGCGTGATTTCATGAAACGGCTGGCCGGGATCGCCGGCGGGGTTGCGGCGGCATCAGCCCTGCTGCCTTTCATCGAACCCAACTACGCGCAGGCGCAGCAGGTGGCTTCAGACGATGCCAGTCTGGAAACCAGTTACGCCAGCTATGCGGGCAGCAAGGGGCCAGTGCGTGCCTACGTGGCGAAACCGGCCAAGGCATCCGGCAAGCTCCCCGGAATTCTGGTTATCCATGAAAATCGCGGCCTCAATGCCCACATCGAAGACGTGACTCGGCGCGCCGCCCTCGCCGGCTACCTCGCGGTGGCGCCAGATGGCCTGAGCGTTGCCGGCGGCGCACCCGTCGACCAGGAAAAGGCCCGCGACCTATTCTCCGCCACCGACCGGGCGACGATCGACGCCGACGTCATCGCCGGTATTCCCTGGCTCGCCGGTCGTGCGGACTGCACCGGCAAGGTTGGCGCCGTTGGCTTCTGTTATGGCGGCGGCATCGCGCTGCGCTGCGCGGCCGAGCGCGTGGAGACTACTGCCGCCGTCTGCTTCTACGGCAGCGCGCTGAGCGCCGAGCAGATTGCCACGGTGAAAGCACCCGTGGCCATGCACTACGCCGGCAAGGACGACCGCATCAACGTCGGCATCAGTGATTTCCGCAGCGCGCTGGACGGCGCCGGCATCGCCTACAGCCTGAACATGTATCCGGGCACCCAACACGGTTTCCACAACGATTCCAGCAGCGGTCGCTACGATCCGGACGCTGCGAAACTGGCATGGTCGCGGACCATGGCCTTCTTCGGGCAATACTTGAAAAGCTGATCACTCGCGGGAACGCCCTCAAGCCAACTCGCGTGCCTCAAGTAACACTCGCAGCGACAGCGGCTTGGCAAAGAAATAACCTTGGCCATATTTGCAGCCAAGCTCCAGCAGGGCCGCGCGCTGCACGGCAGTTTCGATGCCTTCGGCTACCACGTCCATGCCCTGTGATTGCGCGAGGGCCAGGATGGCGCGCACCACCGCCTCGCTGCCGCCACTGCCGCCGGGCGTCAGGCCGGTGATGAAGGAGCGGTCGATTTTCACCGTATGCAGGCGGAAACGATGCAGGTAACTGAGCGAAGAATAACCAGTGCCGAAATCGTCGAGCGCGGTCATCACGCCGGCATCGCGCAGCCGCTCGATCACTTGTGCGACATGGTCGGAATTGTCGATCAAGGTGCCCTCGGTCACCTCGACTCTCACCTGCCGCGGCTCGACGCCGTGCTTTGCCAGCATCTCCAACAGACGCTTGTCGGCGTCCTTGGCGCGGAAGTGCCGCGGCGAGAAATTCAGGTTGACATATTCATTGCCCAGCAGCAGCTGCGGAATGACCGAGCAGGTGCTTTCGAACATCTGCCAGTCGATGGCCTCAAGGCTGCCGCTGGTTTCGGCCACCTCCAGGAAGGCGCCGGGCGCCAGCACGCCGCGATGTGGGTGGTTCCAGCGGATCAATGATTCGTAGCCGGTGGTGGAACCGTCTTCCAGGCGAACGATTTTCTGGAAATACGGCTCGAACTCCTCGCGCACCATGGCCTGACGGATCTCGCCTTCCAGTTCCAGCGTTTCCAGTGCTTCCAGGTGCAGGCGCTCGTTGAAGATCTCGAAACGCTGCTCCTCGTTGGCCTTGGCTCGGTACATGGCGATGTCGGCGTCGCGCAGCAGCTCTTCAGCCTCCTTGTACCAGGGGTCACTGATCGCGATACCGATGCTGGCCGATGTGAAATATTCCTTGTCCTCGACATGTACCGGCTGCCTGAGCGCCTCGATCACCCGCTGGGCAACACGTACGGCGGTATCGACGCCGGCGATGTTCTCGATCAACAGGGCGAACTCGTCGCCGCCCAAGCGCGCCACCATGTCCGGTACGCGCACGCAGGCGGCCAATCGGACGCTGACTTCCTTGAGCAGGGCATCGCCGACCAGATGGCCGGCGCTGTCGTTGATGACCTTGAAGCGGTCGAGATCCATGAACAGGACAGCGAAGGTCTTGGTGGGATCGCGGGTCTGGATAGCCAGTGAGCGCGCCATTCGTTCGCATAGATAACCGCGATTGGGCAGACCAGTCAGGAAGTCGTGAAGGGCCTCATGCTGAAGCAGTCGCTCGATCTGTTCGCGGGCATCCATCTGGTCCTGCAGCTGGCGGTTGCGGGCGGCAAGCTGTTGTTCAACCTCGGCCAGGCTGCTTTCAAGTCGCTGCCGCACCAGCGTCTGGCCCACGCCTTGACCAATTTGCCGGGCGATGAAAGCAAGGAACTCCTCATCCTGTTCACTGAAGCCGCAGCCCGGCGGATGCCGCTGCAGGGCCAGTACGCCGAACAGGCCATCATCGCCGGCGATGGGGACACCCAGCCAGCCGCCGCCGTGATCCTGGGCCAATCCAGCGCCGTCCTGCCTGCGGCCTAGCAGACCAGTACGCACCGGCACATTGGAACGAATCACCTGCTCTGTCATTTCCCGGCGCATTGGATGCGCCAGCTCCTGTGGGCTGCCATCACCATCGAGGTATTCGAGGGTGTCGAGAGCCGCGTCAAAAAGGGCGATCTGGGCCTCGTCCACCGCCAAAATGCCGGACACGATGCCGGCCACCTCGGTCACCGTGTGCAGCAGGCTCTGCCCGGCGTTGGCCAATTGGGAAATTCCGAGCAGGCATCGTTCGCGTTCTTCAAGGTGCTGCAGCCGTGCGATTTGAAAACGCAGGCGCTCCTTTTCCAGCGCATTGACCACGAACGGCCGCAACTGCTCAGTCAGTTTGGCCCACAGCGGCAGGTCAAAGCCGTGCATACCGAGCTCGGCAAGCAGGACAGCACCTCCAGCCTCGGCTGCAGCGACACAACTGGCCAGCCGACTTCCATCCTCGGCCACCGCTGGCCGGCTGGCGTCGGAAAACGCGGCATTCACCAGGGCATGGTGCATCTCATCCATCACCACTTGGGGATGGCAGTGGGCGTTGTTGGCACCGACCAACCACCAGACCAGATGGACCTGATCGCAACCGGTGATGCGTGAGGAGTAACGGGCCACGTGTTCGGCCAGTTCCGTCATGTCGACGGCATTGACCATCGTGCCGACCAAGGTCGGTGCCGGGCTGGCGTTGCCGGCCTCGATCGCACCGATGCGAGCATTGCCGTTCATGGCCGGCAGGCAGCCTTCGTACTAGCTGCGAAGTGCATGCACGAGCAGGCGCCTGCGCAACAGCTGCGCGGTTTCTCGGCAATGATCGGGGTCATGGCGGTGGGCAAGGCAGAGCACTTCCCGGCAAAGTTACTGGACAACGATACTGCAAGGTAGTCGTTCGAGGATACGGCAGGGACATTAGCGCAGTGTGATGAACACAGCGTAGACAGCGCGGTTCGGCTACGATTACGGCATGCGAATCTTCTGTCTGCTGTTGTTTTTTTCCGCCTCCGCCACGGCTCTTGAAACCCGGCCTTGGCCGCTGCCGGCACCCGTCAACAGCGCCCAGCCCAATTTGAGCGTCGCCTCGGATGGCCAACTGCTGTTGAGCTGGATCGAACGTCTTGACCGGGGCGGGCATCGCCTGCGCATGGCCAGCTTCGACGGCAAGGGCCAATGGTCAGAAACCCGGCAGGTGGCCGCCGGGCAGCGCTGGTTCGTCAACTGGGCGGATTTTCCCGCCGTGCAGGCCCTGCCCGACGGCAGCCTGTGGGCGCATACGCTGGAAAAACGCAGCGACGCCACCTATGCCTACGACGTGATCCTGCGCCGTTCAGCCGACGGTGGCCGTACTTGGTCCAAGCCCATGGCCGCGCACGACGATGGCACGGCCAGCGAGCACGGCTTCGTTACTTTGTTGCCATGGTCGAAAACCGAACTGGCGCTGGCTTGGCTCGATGGTCGCAACACCGTCACCAGTAAAGGCCAAGGCAACAGTCACGGCCATGGAGGCGAACACGGTGGCGCCATGATGAGCCTGCGCGCGGCGGTTTTCGACGGCCGCATGCACAAACGAAATGAATGGCAAATCGACGCCAGCACCTGCGACTGCTGCCAAACCGACAGCGCGCTTGGCGCTGATGGCCCGCTGCTGGTCTATCGTGACCGAACGCAGGATGAAATCCGCGACATCTACCTGACCCGCTACGACGGCAAGCGCTGGACGTCGCCACTGCGCGTGCACGCTGACAACTGGAAGATGCCAGCCTGCCCAGTCAACGGCCCGGCCGTGGCCGCGCGCGGCCAACACGTCTGGGTGGCTTGGTACACCGGCACTAACGACCAGCCTTCCGTCCGCATCGCACACTCCGCTGATGGCGGTCGCCATTTCGGGCCGATGCGCATGGTTGCCAACGGCGACGTTCAGGGGCGTGTCGATGTCGCCGCCGACGCCAGTGGCGCCTGGTTGCTGTGGATGTCCGAAACCGCCGGCAAACAGTCGCTCTGGCTGGCGCGCTACAGCGCCGACCTCAAGACTGAATTGAGTCGTAAAAAAATCAGCGACATCACCGGCAGTGGCCGCGGCACCGGCGTCCCGCGCCTGCAGCTGAGCCACGGCGTTGCGCATGTCGCATGGACGGAAATTATCGACGGCAAGCCAGGATTGCGTGGCCTCACGGTCAGCCCATAGGCATTCGTCACGCCAGAACCGGCTCACCACACAGGTTCGCCAATATCAATTCATGACCAAGCACATCGGAGAATCTACGAACGTGCCAAACAGCCTGGCTTGAGCATCAAGGTGAAAGCCACGCCGCAGGTCACACCCCTCGCCACAAGGGTGCGCTGTAGTTGATCCTGTCACCACCCTTGCGGTCCGGATGAAGCGTTCAGGCGATGCAGGCCCGCAGGGATGATCGCCGGGAAGCAGGACGTACAGGCAGATGATGGCCCAAGCCTGCAACAGGGTGCAGGTAAAACACAGCCAACACCGCACCCGAGGTGCCCAAGCTCCGCTACTGGCTGTTGTCGACAGCGGCCGTGGCCATTATCGGGCACCGTGAGGATGTGTATGCTTGCCGCCATGGCCACGAAAAAACCCCGGCGCCGCACTACCGACAGCGCCTTGAGCGCGGATCCCGGGCTCACCGGCATCGAGACCACCCTGCACACGGCCTGCGTCAAGGCCGGCGCGGCGGCCGCTCTGCAGGTGTCGCTGGAACGCCTGCCCCTGCTCAAACCCTTCCTGCCCAAGCCCATCACCAGCGCCGCGCGCGGCGATGCGCCCGAGCGCATCCAGCGCCTGCTGATCAAGGACATTTACGCGCGCTATCAACTCAAGCCGGCGCGCTGGGAAATCGAAGGCATCCTCGCTGTGGCGCAGACGCAGAGCGTGCTCACGCCGCTGGCCACGCAGGAAGGACTGAAGGCGGTCCTGCGCACCTGGATTCCCGAGCGCCTGAGCCGCCCGCTGATTCGCTACACGCCGCTGGAGCCTTTGATCACCGCCAGCGCCAAAGCCGTGGCCGCCACCTGGGCGGCCGGCCGCTATGCAGACAGCGTCTGCAGACTGCGCAAGGCCGGTGCCGACTGGCTGCCAGCTCCCTTGGCTGATGCCCTCAAACTCGCTCCGGCCACACTGCGCAATTGGAGCACCGAAGCTCTGGCGCTCGCCCTGCCGCCGCTGAAGCTGGCGATGAATTGGGGCCAGCGCGCCACCTCGGCCGCGACCGGGCTGACGTCGATGAAAACAACCGCGGACAAACCCGCGGTCGCGAAGAAAACTTTACGCAAACGCAGGGCAACTTCGGCACCTTGAGCGAAGCTGTCCCTCGGTAGCCCACAGGAATTTGCAGGCAGCATTGAAAATGCCCGCCACGCAGGAACGCAAAGAAAAAATTCAAAATGTTTTCTTTGCGGGTTTGCTGTGCGTTATTTGTCTTCTCTGCGTTGATGGCTTTGGATTTATTCCAGCTCCGGCTTTGAAATCCATCGCTGAAACGATCAGGCGCGATCGAACGGAAACGCCATTGCATCGGCCACGCGCTCGCTGCCGAGCATCGCCATCATCAATCGATCCACGCCGAGCGCGACGCCAGCACAGGCCGGCAATTTCGGCATCGCTGCGAGCAACCGCTCGTCCACCGGTGGCTGGATCGAAGCACGTTTCTGTCGGCGGGCAAGGTCACGACCGAAACGCTCGCGTTGCTCAATGGCATCGGTCAACTCGTGGTAACCGTTGGCCAGCTCCAGCGGGCCGACATAGACCTCGAAGCGCTCAGCCACCTTCACTTCGCCGGCGCTGATCTTCGCCAGTGCGCACTGACTGGGCGGGTAGTCGTAGACCAGCAAGATGCGGTTGGCCGGCATCGACGGCTGGATGAGGTGGGTCATCAGCAGGTCCAGCCAGTCGTCGCGGGTCAGGCCCTCTGGATTGATGTCGTACACCATCAACGGACCACGCAGCTCTACCTCTTCCACGGTCAGCGGGTCGAAGCCGAAGGCATCCTGATACATTTGGCGAAAACTCACTTCGCGCACCGTCGCGGCGCGGCCAGCCAGGTGCAGCGCATCCTTCACCAGTTCGGCACATTCATCCATCAGCTTGTGGTGGTCCCAACCAACGCGATACCACTCGAGCATGGTGAACTCGGGATTGTGCCGGCGCCCGGCCTCGCCGTTGCGGAAGACCCGGCCCAGTTCATAACAATCGCCCACGCCCGCGGCCAGCAGCCGCTTGAGCGGAAACTCCGGCGAAGTGCGCAGCCAGCGCTGGCCGGCGCCACCGCTGCGCGGCCCGACGAACTGCAGCTGGAAACTCTCGATGTTCGGATCAGTGTTGCCGGCCGCCGACAGCATCGGCGTCTCCACCTCCAGCACGCCGCGCTTGGCGAAGAACTTGCGAATCATGGCGTTGAGCTGCGCACGCAGGCGCAGGGCCTTGATGTTGGCGGTGGGTTTCCAGTCTTTCATGGGCAGCGCTCCTTGCCGGGAAAGCTAGCACTTTTCGGGATGTGCGGAACGTGATGCCGTGCCAACAACCAAGCAGTTGGCGCAGTTATCCGTGTTCGGCAAGAAACGCCAGCAGCATCGCCTCGTCCCAGACCTCGACGCCGAGCTGGCGCGCCTTGTCGAGCTTGGAGCCGGCCGCTTCGCCTGCCACCACGAAGCTGGTTTTCTTCGAGACGCTTCCGGCCACCTTGGCGCCGAGCGCTTCCAGCCGCTGGCCCGCATCATCCCGACTCATGGCGTTGAGGCCGCCCGTCAGCACCACGGTTTTTCCCGCCAAGGGACCTTCAGCAGATCGTTGCGGCGAACCTTCCAGCCATTGCACGCCGGCAGCGCGCAGCGCGACGATCACGTCGCGATTGTGCGGCTCGCGGAAGAACGTGGCGATGCGCCTGGCGACAATGGGGCCGACGTCGGGCACGTCGACCAAAGCCAGCTCATTGGCAGCCATGACCAGATCGAGAGCACCGAAATGTTTCGACAGCGTCTTGGCGGTGGATTCGCCCACGTCGCGGATGCCGAGCGCGAAAAGCAGCCGCTCCAGAGAGGTAGCCTTGCTGGCGACGATAGCCGCAAGCAGGTTTTCCGCCCAGCGACTGGCAATTTTCCCTGCCTTGGCGGTTTCCGGCACGGTGCCGTCACGCTCATCGGCACGACGGCGCATTTCCAGGAAGTCAGGCAGCGCAAGCGAATACAAGTCAGCGGGGCTATGAACGAAATCAAGATCGACCAAGTCATCGATGAGGCGATCACCCAGACCCTCGATATCCATCGCCCGGCGCGAAGAGAAATGAATCAGCGCCTGCTTGCGTTGGGCAGCGCAATAAAGGCCGCCGCTGCAGCGCGCCGCCGATTCGCCCTCTTCGCGAACCACACTTGAACCGCACACAGGGCAGTCCGTCGGCATGGCGAACGGTGGGTGCAGCGGCGAACCCAACGGGTCCAGTGGACGACGATCCTCGATGATCCGCACGACTTCCGGAATCACATCGCCGGCCCGGCGCACGATCACGCTGTCGCCCACGCGCACATCAAGCCGGGCAATCTGGTCGCCGTTGTGCAAGGTGGCATTGGTGACCACGACGCCAGCGACGCTCACCGGCGCCAGTCGCGCCACGGGTGTAATCGCGCCGGTACGACCGACCTGTACGTCAATCGCCTCGACGGTAGTGGTTTGCTCCTGCGCCGGATACTTGTGCGCGAGGGCCCATCGTGGTGCACGCGAAACAAACCCCATCGCGTTCTGCTGGTCGTAGCGGTCGAGTTTGTAGACCACGCCATCAATGTCGTACGGCAGCGCATCGCGCTTGCCGCCAATGCGGGAAAAGTATTCGAACAGGCCTTCGGCGCCTTCGGCCACGTCAACTTCCGGGGATACTGGCAGGCCAAATTCGCGAATCTGCTGCAGCGTCTGCGAATGCCGAGCAGGTGGCGCCCATCCATCGAAAGCGCCGAGCGAATAGGCGTAGAACGCCAGCGGGCGCGTTGCGGTTATTTTCGGGTCGAGTTGGCGCAACGAGCCGGCCGCACCATTGCGCGGATTGGCCAGCGTCTTTTCGCCCTTCGCTCTCGCCTTTTCGTTGAAGGCCTCGAAGCCGGCGCGAGGCATGAACACCTCGCCGCGCACTTCCAGCAGCGCGGGTGTTGCACCGCGCAGGCGCAACGGGATGGCGCGGATCGTGCGCAGGTTGGCGGTGACATCCTCGCCGCTTTCACCATCGCCTCGGGTGGCGCCACGCACGAACAGCCCGTGCTCGTAGCGCAGGCTGATGGCCAGCCCGTCGAGCTTGGGTTCGACCGAAAACGAAGGATCGGCGTCGCCGGTTTCCTGGACGATGCGGGCGACGAAATCGCGCACTTCGGCCTCGCTGAAGGCATTGCCCAGCGACAGCATCGGCTTTTCATGGCGCACTTCGGCAAATTCGCGCAGCGCCGCATGGCCCACACGCTGCGTCGGCGAATCCGTGCTCGCCAGCGCCGGGTTTTCAGCTTCCAGCGATTCAAGCTCGCGCATCAGCGCGTCGTACTCGACATCCGGAATCGCCGGATCATCAAGCACGTGGTAGCGGTGGTTGGCGTCGTCGATCAGGCGGCGCAGTTCGGCGACGCGAGCCACGGCGCTCATGAGGTCAACGCCCCGGCTTGATGTTGAGCTTTTCCCTCGCCCGGTCGTATTCGCGCAGCTCGTCGCGGATGTGGGCGACGCGTTGGCGACCGAGCGCGTTGCGATCGGAATCGAGCAGCACACCGTCGAGCAACTCGGCCATGCGCGTGGCGATCGGCAGCATGGCTTCCCAGGCATCGAGCGCGGATAGCGGGCCCGGCAGGGTCATGAAGAAACTCACACCCGGTGTTTGCAGGTCCTTGATGGTGCGCAGTTCGAACGAGCCGGGCTTGACCAGGTTGGCGACGCTGAAGATCGGCCCGCGCTGCGGATGTTTTTCGACCAGCCGATGGAAGATGTTCATGTGACCATAGATCAGGCCGGCTTTCTCCGCCGCCACCACGAGGTCGGTGCCGGCCAGCGTCTGGCCTGCGCGCGCAGCAAGATAGACGGTGACGATCTTGTCGAAATTTTCCTCTGGCCGGACACCGGGCAGGCTGCGGTCGGCGCCGTCAGAAGCGTTTTCCTCGGCACCGGCATCCTCTCCGGCAAGCTCCCGCTCGACGTCACTTTCCAGCAATTCCTTGAGCGTCGGGTCGCGCCGATGCGCCGGATCGACGGACCGCGCGGCAATGCGTTTGCCCTGCGCGCTCTTGCGTCGGCTGGTCAGGAAAATCACCGCAAACAGCACCAGGGCCGCCGCCAGAATGCCCATGCGCAGCAGGGCGGTATCGCTCAATCCTTGGAACATTCAGCCATCTCCCGTTGCTTGTGTAGGAGGGACGGAAGTCCCGACCACGTATTCCAGATTTGCCTGTCGGTCAGGACTTGCATCCCTGCCGCAAGCGATTATCACTCACACGCATCGCTTCAGGCCGCACCGACCAGGCGCGAAGCCTCGGCCAGGTCCACCGATACCAAACGACTGACGCCGGGCTCGCGCATGGTGACGCCGCTGAGCTGGCGCGCCGCTTCCATGGTTGCCTTGTTGTGGGTGACGAACAGGAACTGCACTTTCTCGCTCATCTCGGTGACCATCGTGGTGAATCGACCGACGTTGGCCTCGTCCAGCGGTGCATCGACCTCGTCGAGCAGGCAGAACGGCGCCGGATTGAGCCGGAATATCGCGAACACCAGGGCCACCGCGGTCAGCGCCTTCTCACCGCCGGAAAGCAGCGAGATATTGGACACGCGCTTGCCGGGCGGGCGCGCCATGATCGCGACGCCCGTGTCGAGCAGGTCCTCGCCAGTCAGCTCCAGATAGGCATGGCCGCCGCCGAACAGGCGCGGGTACAGCTCCTGAATGCCGGCGTTGACGCGGTCGAAGGTTTCCTTGAAGCGGCCGCGGGTTTCGCGGTCGATCTTGCGGATGGCATCTTCCAACGTCGTCAGCGCCGAGACCAAGTCGGCGTTCTGCGCGTCGAGGTAAGTCTTGCGCTCATTCTGCTCGCCGTATTCCTGGATCGCGGCGAGGTTGACCGGCTCCAGTCGGCGCATCTTCGCCTCAATGTCAGCCAGCGACTTGCCCCAGGCCTCGGCATCGGCCTGCTCCGGCAAGGCGGCAATGACGGCACCAAGCTCAAGCCCGGCGGCGACAATGGCTTCGTGAATTTGCGCGGCGCGCAAGCCGACCGCCTGCTCTTCCAGCCTGTGCGTGCTGATGGTTTCGCGCTGCGCCAGCGCCTGCTGGTCGCGCTGCTGGCGGATTTGCTCGTACTGGCGCAGCTCCTGCTCGATGCCGTCGAGCGTCGAACGCGCCGATGCAAGGTCCTTTTCGACCACGACGCGCTGGTCGAGCACGGTCTGACGCTCGGCCTGCAATGTCAGGATCGGGGCATCGCCTTCGGAAAGCTGGGCGAGCAATTCGTTGCGACGAAGCTCAAGTTGCGCACGCTGGCTGCCCATGCGTGCCAGCGACTGGGTGAGCGCGAGCACGCGAGCACGCTGGGCTTCCAGCGACAGCGCCAACTGGTGCGCGGCCTCGCGGGCTTCCCGGGCCGCGTTGCGCGCGCCGTCGCGCTGTTCACTGAACTGGCGGCGCTGCATATCGAGGTGCTGGCGCTCACTTTCCAGATCGCCCATCTTCCCGACGGCCTGCTCAAGGCGGGCGCGGGCTTCGCGGATCTGGGTTTGCGCTTCGTCGTGGGTCAGCACCAACGTTGCCAGTTCGCTGTCGATGCGAGTGACGCGGGTTTCCGCCGACTGCAGCCGGCCCTGCGTGCCTTGCAGCTGGCCAGCGAGTTCGGACACGCTGCGGTGGGCAAGATAAAGAGCGCGCTGGGCGTCTTCGCGCTGCTGCTCGGCCTCCAGCAGCTTGTCGCGCATCAGGGTCAACGCTTCGTTGATCGCCTGTTCCTTCCGGCCCAGCGCTTCGATCTCAGCGCGCAGTTGCTTTATTTCGCTTTCGCGCGCCAACGCGCCCTGCTGCGATTCACCGCTGCGCAACACACGCAGCCAGCCAGCGCCCAACCATTCGCCGCTGCGGGCAATCACCGACTCGCCATCGGCGAGGGCCGCGGACTCGATGCGCGCGCCGGCGATATCGTCCACCGCGCGAATGTTCGACAGCAGGCGCAGCACCGCCGCCGGCCCCTTGACCTTCGCCGCCAGTGAACCTGGGGCAACCTGCAGCGGCTCCTGGTTCGAGCTGACGAGCGCAACACGGCCCTGCGCCAAGGCCGACAGCGCATCGAGCCATTCGCCCGAGGCGTCCACGGTCACCGCTTCGAGCAGACTGCCGAGCACGGTTTCGACAGCTGTTTCCCAGCCCGCTTCCACGTCCAGCGCTTCGCCCAGTCGGACGTTGCCGTCCAGCCCCTGCTTCTTGATCCAGTCGAGGGCAACGTTTTTTTCCTGACCCAGCGCTGCGTGCTGCAGGGCTTCGAGCGAGGACAGGCGGCCCCGCGCGGCCTGAACCTGCTTGCGCAGGTCGGAAAGCTCGGACTGCTGCTGCCGCTGGTTTTCCTGCAGTGCGGTCAGCGCCGTCTTGCGCTGCTCAAGCTGCACGCCGAGGCCATCAAGGCTGCTGCGCTTTTCATCGTGGTCTCCGGTCATCTGCGCCAGTTGCGCGGCAATCGCCGTGGTGTCGAGACCACTGCGCTCGTTGCCAAGCGCCTCGCGGCGACGACCAGCGTCGAGCGACTGCTTTTCCAGATATTCGATCTTGGTGCGCTCAACCTCGGCCCAGCGCGCGGCCTCGGAATGGTTGCGCGCGTACGTGTCCCAGCGCTGCTGCCAGTCGAGCAGGGCCGCTTCGGCGACGCGCAATGCTTCCTGACGAGCCTCATTGTCGCCGGCCAGCGTGGCCAGGCGTGGTTCGGCGTCGGCGATAGTCGACTGCAGCTCGCCCATCTGGCGCTCGTCGCCGGCGATGTGTTCGCCCAACTGCGCGAAAGCGTTTTCCGCTTCGATGCGTGCGGTTTCCAGACGCTGGCGCAGTTCGCGCTGGTGCTGGATCTGCTGCTCAATTCGCGCCAGTTCGCCGCTGACGCGATAGCCCTCGGCCTGCACCTTGCCCAGTCGCTCGCCGGCTTCGCCCTGCTGCACGCGGCAGGTTTCGATCTGTGCCTCGGCATTGCGCTGCTCGGCCAGCAGCTGCTGCAGCTTGAGTTCGTCCTGCCCGAGGTTTTCGCGATGCCCGGCCATGGCCGCATCGAGCTTGCGATAGTCCAGCGCCTTGAGCTGGGCATCCTTCTCGCGGCGCTCGTCGCCCAGCTTCTGATACTGCTCGGCGGCGCGCGCCTGGCGCTTGAGGTGGTCGAGCTGCTTGTCGATCTCCTCGCGCACATCGTTGAGGCGGTCGAGGTTTTCGCGCGTGGCCTTTATCCGCGATTCGGTTTCCTTGCGCCGCTCCTTGTACTTGGAGATGCCGGCAGCTTCTTCGAGATAGACGCGCAGGTCTTCGGGCCGCGCCTCGATGATATGGCTGATCATGCCCTGCTCGATGATCGAGTAACTGCGCGCGCCCAAGCCAGTACCGAGGAACATATCGGTGATGTCGCGGCGACGGCAACGCGCGCCGTTGAGGTAGTAGTTGGACTGGCCGTCGCGGCTGACCGAACGCTTGACCGAAATTTCGGCATAGCGCGCGTACTCGCCGCCGACCGCGCCATCGGCATTGTCGAACACCAGCTCGACCATGGCCTGGCTGACCGGCTTGCGCGAGGACGAGCCTGAAAAAATCACATCAGTCAACGAATCACCGCGCAGGCGGCTGGCCGAACTCTCGCCCATCACCCAGCGCACGGCGTCGATGATGTTGGACTTGCCGCAGCCGTTCGGCCCGACCACACCGGTCATGTTGGTCGGCAGGTGCAGGACGGTGGGGTCGACGAAGGACTTGAAGCCGGACAGCTTTATCGTGGAAAGGCGCATGGTGGGCCACAGGTGGTGCGGGGCCGGATGGGTGCCGGCTTGCGAAGCGATGCTCCGCCGCAAGGTTTGGGGACATCCCGAATCCGCCAATGCCATGCAAGTTATTGATCAAGCAAGCATAAAACATTAGCGGGAAGGACAACTGGGGCCAGTATAGCAAGGGCGTGAAATGCGCTCGCCGTGGCGTGCACCGGCGCCGAATACCCTGCCTTCTTGCTACCCTACGATCCCCGCTTGGGCTACACCCTGACCATGATCAAGATCAGCTTCGGCAGCGGCGGCGTGGTCCTGCCTGACTGGATCCATGTCGATCTGGATCCGGCCTGCCGTCCGGACGTGATCGCCGATGCCACCCGGCCCCTGCCTTTTGCCACGGCAACGGCGGATTTCCTGCACTCCGAGGATTTCGTCGACCAACTCGATCTCGATGCCAGCCAGCGCTTCCTCCATGAATGCCGACGCGTACTGAAACCCGGTGGGCAGATGCGATTGCTGACGGTGGACCTTCGTCGACTGGTCGACATGTATGTCGAAGGCGATGAACGTCTGCTCGAACTTTGGGAAACCGGCGTCGGCCTGCCGCTGCAAACGCGGACGCTGGGCGAGGTGCTCAACGAGGGCATGCGCCGCTGCGGGCACCGATTCGTCCACGATGAACAGACGCTGCGCGTCCTGCTCAATCGCGCCGGATTCCATGCGCGACGGGTCGATTTCAACCACAGCGAGCATCCGGAACTGCGCGACTTGGACCTGCGCAGCCCCGCCGCGGCATTGAGCATGTATTTCGAATGCTGGCCCACGAGCAGCTGATCCAACTCGACACAAACGCAAGATCAGGTTTCCGAAGGAGCGCGCGCCTTGATCGACAGTGCATGGATATCGGTCTGCATCAGGCTGCCGACGGCTTCGAACACTTTGCGGTGCCGGGCCAGCGGCGCCAACCCGACGAAAACATCGCTGACGATCTCGACGGTGAAATGCCCGCGCCCGTCGCGCGCACCCTCATGCCCGGCATGGCGATGGCTGTCGTCGCGTAGCTCCAGCGCCAACGGTTGCAACACCGCAAGCGCGCTGCGGATTTTATCGATACGCGTGGGCTCGTCGCTCATGGCAACACCGGCAGCATCGGCTTGACCATCACGCTGGCATAGACGCCGGCAGCCACGTAGGGATCGGCGTCAGCCCATGCCCTGGCTTCAGCCAGGGTCGGGAATTCAGCCACGATCAGGCTGCCGGTGAATCCGGCCGGTCCCGGATCGTCGGCATCGATGGCCGGCAAGGGGCCAGCAAGTTTCAAGCGACCCTGGTCGCGCAAGGCTTCAAGCCTGGCAAAGTGCGCCGGTCGCGCCGCACGGCGAGCCGCCAGCGAATCCTCACGATCATGGCCAAGAATCAGGTACCACATTATTTTCACTCCCAAAAAACGTACATTTTGCATGATTGCATGCGAATTTATGATCCCATGTCGAAGCCAGAGTTCAGAAGTCATATGCGCTGATGCGCGATAGCCGATGACTTCCGGCGTTCGAGGGCCAAGCTGCGCAACATGCAGTTGCGCTAATGGACAGTGATGTTCGACTTCGCGGGATTGACGATCATGGATGTAGCCTTTCAGGGCTTCGATGATTGTGTCGATAGCAAGGGCTAGCTCATTGTGGCGACTCCAGACCAGCTTACCCCTTGTGATGTAGGCTTGCCTGCAAGCTGCCAGTCATTGACGCTGCCCAAGGTTGTTACCCGAGGAATCTGGCAGCACCCGGGTTCATCGACGACAAATCCCCTGCTCTGATTGACCTTCAACCGCCGCTTTTATCTCGCGTCGCTGCTGCCGGGCCTATGGATCGCCACCGCCAATACGGGTCCATTACCGTATCCGCTGGCTAAACTGGTTGAGTGTTACAGGTAATCAGCTGTTTTTTATTTTTTGGCCTTCAGAAGCATCTTGCTATTTACGCTGCGCTCTCTACGCCACGCGCTTTGAAAGTCCTTGATCTGGCATCGACAGCGCCCATCACCCGCACTCCACCACCCGGAACGCATTGCGCCCTGCCGCTTTTGCGGCGTAAAGCGCTTCGTCGGCCAGCGCCATCAGGCGTTCGGCCTGCGCCGCCTTGTGGCTGTAGGCGATGCCGATGCTGGTGGTGACGCGGATGACCTCGGCATCCACGTCCATGTCCTGCTGCATCACGGCCATGAGATTCACCGCCACTGCCTGCGCATCCGCTGGCGATGACGGTGCTTCGATCAGCACCGCAAACTCGTCGCCACCCAGTCGCGCCACCAGATCTTCTTCGCGCACGCAGGCGCGCAGCCGCGCGGCGAACTCCCGAATCACCGCATCGCCGGCTGGATGGCCACGGCTGTCGTTGATGCTCTTGAAGTGGTCGATGTCCAGACACAGAAGGGCCAAGGCGTGGTGCTGGCGCTTGGCGCGCGAAAGTGCGGCGGCGAAGCGCTCGTCGAAATGGCGGCGATTGGAAACGCCAGTCAGGCTGTCGAACCGGGCAAGGCGTTCGAGTTCTATTTCGGCGTTTTTAAGTTCGGTGATGTCGAAAGTGAGGGCGAAGAAACCGCGGACGCTGCCGTCGACGGCAATGTCGGGGATATAGTTGCCCTGGAAATAGTAGTCCATGCCAGCGCGGCTGGACTTGCCCTCGAAAGATTCGCTCTTGCCCTGCAGCGCCGCTTCGACATGCGGCCTGATCTGCTGGTAGACCTCCTCGCCACGCACCTCGCGAACAGTCCTGCCCAGCATGTCTTCCACGCGCATGCGCATCAGACGGCCGGCATGGGCATTGGCAAAAGCGATGCGTTCTTGGGTGTCGATGTAGGTGATCGAGGCGGGTATGTTGTCGGTGATGCCGCGCAGGAAATTCTCGCTGGCTTCCACCGCCTGCTCAGCGCGCACGCGTGCGGTGATGTCCCTGCCTGAATAGACGATTTCCTTGCTGCCATCACCCTCGGGGCTATCCACCAGTCGCGCCGAGGCTTCAATCGATATGTACTCGCCATTGCTGTGGCGGGCGCGGTAAACGATGGTCGCCGACCCTCCCTTTGCGCCGAGTTCGCGCATGCCATCGCGCAACTTGGTGACATCGTCGGGGTGAACGATATCCCAACGTGGCTGCATAATTTCCTCGATCGCAATGCCGAGAATTTCACCTGCCGCTGGAGATACATACAGCCGATGTCCGTCCAAGCGCATGCGTACCACCATGTCGCGCGAGTTCTCGGCCAGCATGCGGTAACGGGCCTCGCTTTCGCCAAGCAGGTCAAGCGCGCTCTGCAGCTTGCGGTTTGAATGGCGCTGGATCAGGAAGAACCCCGCCAGCACCACCAGCACCACCGCACCCAGCATGACCAGAACCAGCGTGAACTTCTGCGCCTTGGCCAGGGCGCTCTCGCGCTCGCGCGCCAGCATGGCCTCGCTTTCCAGCCGCACCACGTCCAGTTCCTGCGCGGCATACTTGAGCTTGGCCTCGAAATCATCCGAGGATTGCGCGCGCTCGGCCTTCTCCAGCAGGTGCGAACGCTCCAGGAAACGCGCCATTAGCTCGTTGAGGTCAGTGCCGGAACGATCCCTGCGCAACATCACCTTGATCAGGTCGCGCAGCACTCGCAGTTCATCGCGATCCAGGCCCAGCGCTCGGAACGATTCATAGGAGGCACGCAATTCCTGCTCCGCGCCGGCCAGATCGCCGGCACTGTCTGCGGCAAGGCCCAGCACCTCGCGACCGAGGCCGGTGAGCTGCGAATTGCGTAACCGCTTGGCCAGCTCCAGCACACGCCTGCCGTTGCTGACCTGGCCTGACACATCACCCACCAGTCGGGCCATACGCGCAGCCTCGAGATAGAGTTCGGCAGCCAGCTTGGGATCGCTGTGCCGTTCGCTGAGCAGCTGTGCGCTCACCAGGTTGGCCTTGGCTGGTTCGGTGCGGCCGAGCTGAGCGTGCGCCCGCGCCAGGTTGCGCAGCAGGCGGATGCGGATGGACAAGGCCGGCTCCTTGCCCAGCGCAGCGAGCCCGCGTTCGGAATATTCGGCGGCCAGCGCATTCTTGCCCAGCGAGTAGCTCAGCGAGGAATAGGCCAAGAAAACATCACCGGAAAGCTCCGGAAACGGACGCTGCCTGAGCTGCACTTCGGCATCGCCCAACAGCCGCTCTCCTCGGGTGTAATCCTGCGCAGCGATGCTGCCGCGGCCCTCGGCAATCATGCCGCGCACCGCCAGAACAGGCTTGTCACCCGCTTTGGCCGCTGCGGTCGCCAGCCCGCCCGCCTTGCGCTGGCAGGCCCAGTCGGCAATCACCCGGCAGGCGTTGGCCTCGGCCAGATACAGAAGGGCCAACTGCTCGTGATCGGCATTTTTTTGCGCCGCAGCGATTTCCGCGGGCAGCGCCGCGATCACCGCATCGGGCTCGGCCAGCGCTTTGAGCTCCAGCGGATGCCGGGGGATATTGTCGACCTCGGCAGCAGGTGCCTGACCGGCCACCGGTCCAGCGAACGCAAGCAACAATGACAATAGCAGGCGATGCCCGGCAAAAAGGGCGTGAATCCACGATGCCGCCGTCGTTTCCTGCATACCGGTCTCGACACCCATTGCTGGCTCTGTTTCCAGCTTAACGGATGCCGATAGACATAGGTAGTTGATAGCTGCAACTGCCGCGATCGGACCGCACAAAAGACGGCCCATGGCTTGTTCCGTCGATCCACATCCAGCTGCTGCACAACCGGGCAAGTGCACGTGCACAGATGGGTGATGCCGTGCCGGCAGATGCAGTGCTCGGCCAGCTGTTCTGCCTACATGGCGTGAAGGATATTGAAACCTTCACATGGAATAGAGCTTCGCTGCAGCCGATCCGTGGCACTCTTGGGCCGTGAATGCCAAACGTCGCGTCCGAAGCAACACCCCGCCAGACCCGTTCCGGATCGAGAACCTGCGCCTGTCCGATGGCCGCCAGCTGCAAATCAGAGCCATCAACGAAGCCGATGCCCAGCCCATCGCCGCGGCTTTCGACTTGCTGCACGAGGATGAGATTCGTCGACGTTTCCTGCACCCGATCAAGGCGCTGGGCGAGGAGCACATGTTTCGACTCACCCATCCCGATCCGGAGCACGATTTTGTGATCATTGCTGCAGAGCCCTTGCCGCCGGGCGATGCCCTCATCGGTGCCGTGGCGAGATTGTCATGCGATGGCGACAACGAACGTCGCGCTGAGTTCGGGATCCTGGTCTCGCATTTCGTTTCTGGTCTTGGCCTCGGCCGCATATTGATGGACCGACTGTTCGAATGGTGCCGGCAGCACCGTGTACGCGAGCTCTGGGGCGACGTGATGGATGACAACACTGCGATGCTGAAACTGGCCGAATCGTTGGGCTTCCATCGCGAAGTGATCCGTGGTTCGCCAGGTCTGGTGCGCATCACCAAATCGTTTCCGTGAGCGCACGGCGCGCCTGCTAAACTGCGCGGCTCCATGAGCCAACGACTACTCCTACCGACCCCGCCGCAGCCGCGCGCGGGCCAGCAGCGCGCCTGGTGGCGTGCGCCCGCGAGTGCCAGCGCACTGGCGCTGGCCCTGTTGGAAATCGCGCGCCAGCATTCAGGCCTGGTGCTGGCGATCGCCCGCGACACCCATGCCGCTCAATCGCTGGAAGCCGATCTGCGCGTGCTGTCGGATGGCCTGCCGGTGCTGCATTTCCCGGACTGGGAAACTCTGCCCTACGACCTGTTCAGCCCGCATCCGGACATCGTGTCCCAGCGCGTGGCGGCCCTGTATCGCCTGCCGACCACGGCGCGCGGCGTACTGGTGGTGCCGGTGGCGTCCTTGATGCAGCGCCTGCCGCCGCCAAGCTGGGTCGCCGGCAATGCGCTTGACCTGCGCAAGGGCCAGAAGCTCAACCTGGATGCGGAAAAACGCCGTCTGGAAAACGCCGGCTACCGCAACGTGCCGCAGGTGCTGGACCCGGGTGACTTCGCGGTACGAGGCGCCCTGCTCGACCTGTTTCCGATGGGCTCGGACGTCCCCTATCGCATCGAGCTGTTCGACGATGAAATCGATTCGTTGCGCAGCTTCGATCCGGAAACCCAGCGCTCCGAGCAACCGGTGGATTCTGTGCGCCTGCTGCCGGCGCGGGAGTTTCCGCTTGATGCCGCCAGCGCCAAGCGCGTGCGCGAAACCCTTAGTGAACGCTTCGATTTCGATCCGCGTCGCTGTCCGCTGTATCAGGACCTGAAGGAAGGCGGTGCACCGGCCGGCATCGAGTACTACCTGCCGCTTTTTTTCGAGAAAACCGCGACCCTGTTCGAGCATCTCGGCAGCGACACGCTTGCCGTGATCGGCGATGGCGTGGATGCCGCGGCGACCGCATTCTGGGCGCAAACCACGGACCGCTGGGAACAGCGCCGGCACGACATCGAGCGGCCGATCCTGACACCGGACGAACTGTTCCTGCCGCCAGACGGCCTGCGCGCGCAGTTCAACCGTATGCGCCGCATCGAAGTCTGCGGCGACGGCCACCCGCATCGGCCCGAGGCCGCCCTCATCGGCGAATTGCCGGTGCCGGTACTGCCGCTGGTACACCGTACCGACCCACCCGGGGCAGCGCTGAAATCCTTCCTCGCCAATTATCCAGGACGTGTGTTGATCGCCGCGGATTCGGCGGGTCGACGCGAAGCACTGATCGAAACGCTGGCGGCGGCGGAGTTGAAGCCGCAGACGGTTTCAGGCTGGGTGGAATTTTCCTCCGGCAATGAGGCCAGCGACGGCCATCGCTTCGCCATCGCCGTCGCGCAGCTCGATAACGGCTTCGCACTTGCCAAACCGGCGCTCACGGTGCTCACCGAGCGCCAGCTGTTTCCCGAACGCGCCGACCAGAGCCGACGCCGCAAGCGCGCCACGCGTGAACCCGACGCCATCCTGCGCGACCTGAGTGAAATCAGCCTGGGCTCGCCGATCGTGCACGAGGACCACGGCGTGGGGCGTTACCGTGGGCTCGTGATGCTCGACACTGGCGGGCTACCCGGCGAATACCTGTGCATCGAATACGCCAAGGGCGACAAGCTCTACGTGCCGGTGTCGCAACTACAACTGGTCAGCCGCTATTCGGGCACGAGCCCCGAGTTCGCGCCGCTGCATTCGCTGGGCGGCGACGCTTGGGAAAAAGCCCGGCGCAAGGCAGCGGAAAAAGTCCGCGACGTGGCCGCCGAGTTGCTGGAAATCCAGGCGCGACGGCATGCCCGCGTGGGCCTGGCGCTGAAGGTGGATCGCAGCCTCTACGAGCCCTTTGCCGCGACGTTCCCGTTCGAGGAAACCCCCGACCAGATGACCGCCATCGAAGCGGTGATCGAGGATATGGGCAAGCCGGCGCCGATGGACCGCGTGGTCTGCGGCGACGTCGGCTTCGGCAAGACCGAGGTCGCGGTGCGTGCCGCCTTCGTCGCCGCGATCGCCGGCAAGCAGGTCGCCTTACTGGTGCCGACCACCCTGCTGGCCGAGCAGCACTACCGCAACTTCCGCGACCGCTACGCCGATTCGCCGATCCGCGTCGAGGTGCTGTCGCGCTTCAAGTCGGCCAAGGAAATCAAGGCCGCGCTGCTGCAACTGGAGGACGGCCGGATCGACGTGATCGTCGGCACCCACCGGCTGCTTCAGGGAGACGTGAAGTTCAAGGACCTTGGCCTTGTCATCGTCGACGAAGAGCAGCGTTTCGGCGTGCGCCAGAAGGAGGCGCTCAAGGCGCTGCGCGCCGAAGTGCACCTGCTCACCCTCACCGCCACACCGATCCCGCGCACGCTGAACATGGCCATGAGCGGGCTGCGCGAACTTTCGATCATCGGCACGCCACCAGCGCATCGTCTGGCGGTGAAGACCTTCGTGACGCAGTGGGAAAATGCCCTGATCCGCGAAGCTTTCCAACGCGAACTGGCGCGTGGTGGCCAGATCTATTTCCTGCATAACGAGGTCGACACCATCGAGAAGATGGCGCGCGAACTCGGCGAACTGGTGCCCGAGGCACGCATCCGTATCGCTCACGGCCAGATGCCCGAGCGCGAATTGGAGCAGGTGATGCTGGATTTCCACCGGCAGCGATTCAACGTGCTGGTGTGCACAACGATCATTGAATCGGGCATCGATATCCCGTCAGCGAACACCATCATCGTCAATCGGGCCGACCGCTTCGGCCTGTCGCAGTTGCACCAGTTGCGCGGGCGCGTGGGCCGCTCGCACCATCGCGCCTACGCCTACCTCGTGGTGCCGAACAAGAAAGCCATGACCGGCGATGCCGAAAAACGGCTGGAGGCGCTGGCCTCACTGGAAGAACTGGGCGCCGGCTTCACCCTCGCCACCCACGACATGGAAATCCGCGGCGCCGGCGAATTGCTGGGCGAAGGCCAGTCCGGGCAGATTGCCGAAATCGGTTTCTCGCTCTACACCGAACTGCTCGAGCGTGCAGTGAAGTCGATCCGCTCCGGGCAGATCCCCGACCTCGACCCCGGCGTGCGCCATGGCACCGAAGTCGAGCTGCATATCCCGGCGCTGATTCCGGAAGACTATCTACCGGACGTGCACGCCCGCCTGACGCTCTACAAACGCATCGCCTCGGCGCGCGACGAGGATGCGTTGCGCGAACTTCAGGTGGAGATGGTGGACCGCTTCGGCCTGCTGCCCGAACCGACCAAACAACTGTTTGCCACCGCCGAACTCAAGCTCGAAGGCACCCGCTTGGGCCTGCGCAAGATCGATCTCGGCGCCAACGGCGGGCGCATCACTTTCCTGCCCAAACCCAACGTCGATCCGATGTCTCTGCTGCGCATGATCCAATCGCAGCCAAAAGTGTTCAGCCTCGACGGCCCGGAAAAATTGCGGGTGCGCATGGAACTGCCCGACGCCGCATCGCGCCTGCGCACGGCCAAAGGCATGATGGCAATGTTGAAGTAACCGTCCTTGCAGGAGCGATGGCAAGGCAGCGCCCCGGGTCTGCGGCTAGACTGCATTTCCCTGCAACGAGACCCCACCATGCGCCTGCTGCTGACCGTCCTACTCGCCTTTTTCCTGCTGTCCGGCATCAGCCAGGCCAGCACCGGCGACACCGTTGTCATCGTTGTGCGCCACGCCGAGAAGGCCAGCGATGATCCCAAAGATCCCAGCCTCAGCGAAGCCGGGCAAGCCCGGGCGCAGTCGCTCGTGAAAGCACTCGTCGGACTGCCGCTGTCAGCGGTGTTCACGACGCAATATCGGCGCACCCGGCTGACTGCTGAGCCTGCCGCGCAGGCGGCTGGCATCACGGTTGAAGTGCGCGAGGCAAATGCCGCCAATGCCCGGACTTATGCCAATGACCTGAGCACGCTGGTGCGACGACAGCATCGTGGCGGCAACGTGCTGGTGGTCGGCCACAGCAACACCGTGCCGGAGATCGTAAGGGCCTTCAGTGGCATGGAAGTCGAGGCGCTGACCGATGCTGACTTCGACCGCATCTATGTCATCACGCTTGCCAAAAACGGCAAGGCGCGGCTGGTCAAACTCAGATATTGAACGGCCTTCTTGAAAAGCCGAAAACGCAGCGAAAGCACCGCCATCAACGTTGAGTCACCGCGAACGCGGAGGGACGCAGAAACCAGCACTTGATGCACAGTACCGTTCTTTTTGAAAGGTTGAATACGGCAGCAAAATGCAGCGTTGCATTGACCTTGCGCCGGCTGAGCAGCGGGCATGGCATCCTTCCGGCCTCAGTCCCGGAGACAAGCCGATGCCGCTGCTGATCACACCCCGCATGCACGATCTGGGCGGCTTCACGGTTGGTCGCGTGCTGCCGCACGCCAAGCGCCGCAGCGTCGGGCCCTTCGTATTCTTCGACCATATCGGACCGGCGATTCTGAGCGGCGAGCAGCCCGTCGCGGTGCGCCCGCATCCGCATATTGGACTGGCCACGGTCACTTATTTGTGGGAAGGCGCGATGATGCATCGCGATAGCCTCGGCTCCGTGCAGGAGATCCAGCCCGGCGACGTGAACTGGATGACCGCCGGTCGCGGCATCGTGCATTCCGAGCGAACGCCCGAACGCTTGCGTGGCGTTGACCATGCTTTCCATGGCCTGCAGACATGGGTAGCGCTTCCGCACGAACATGAAGAAGCACAGCCATCCTTTGCGCATCATCCAAAGGCCACGCTGCCGGTGATCGAACTGCCCGGGATCACCCTGACCGTGGTCGCCGGACATGCCTTTGGAAAACGCTCGCCAGTTCAAGTGCTGGTGCAGACGCTTTACGTCTCCGTCGAATTGAAGGCCGGTGCCGAACTGGTGATTCCGGCCGAACACGCGGAGCGCGCGATTTATCTGGTCAAGGGCGAGTTGAGCCTTGATGGCGAACCCTTGCCGCTGAACACGTTGGCCGTGCTGGAAGAGGGCAGTGAACCGGCCATTCGCGCGAAGACCAACGCCCGCCTGATGCTGCTGGGCGGCGAGCCGCTGGACGGCCCGCGCTTTATCTGGTGGAACTTCGTCAGCAGCTCGAAGCAGCGCATCGAGCAGGCCAAAGCCGACTGGCGCGAAGGCCACGTCGGCCAAGTGCCCGGTGAAACCGAATCCATTCCTCTGCCCGACCTCTGACTTGCAAGAGCAGCGCAAACCGCGACCATCGAGGACGAGTCGCGGCTGAAGCCGATCCTGCAACCGCAATCAGAACCGGCCCTGCTGGTAGTCCGTGAAAGCCTGCGTGATCTGCTCCTCGGTGTTCATCACGAACGGCCCGTAGCGAGCCACCGGCTCGTTCAAGGGCTTGCCGGCCAACAGGATCATGCGAGCGGGCGCACCACCTGCGCTGATGCGAACGGCATCGCCGGCGCCGAACACCAGCATGTCGCCCTTGGGTGCCACGTCCTCGCCGGGCAGATGCGCTGCGCCTTCATAGACGTAGACGAATGCATTATGGTCGCCTGGAATTGCGTACTCGAATGTCGCACCAGCATCGAAGGCGATATCGAGGTAGGTCGGATCGGTGGCCGGCTGCCTGACCGGGCCTTCGACCGCGCCAACGCGACCGGCGATCACCTTGACCCGCACGCCTTCGGACGGCCGGGCTTCCGGAATTTTTTCCGCCGCAAATTCCTGGTACTGCGGCGCGGTCATCTTGTCCTTCGCCGGCAGGTTCACCCACAGCTGGAACCCGCGCATCAGCCCCTGCTCCTGCTCGGGCATTTCCGAATGCACGATGCCGCGGCCGGCGGTCATCCACTGCACCGAGCCCGGCGTGAGCAGGCCTTCGTTGCCATGGTTGTCCTTGTGCCGCATGCGACCATCAAGCATGTAGGTCACTGTCTCGAAGCCGCGGTGCGGATGCGAGGGAAAGCCGGCGATGTAGTCGCCAGGCTTGTCCGAGCCGAACTCGTCGAGCATCAGGAAAGGATCGAGATCAGGTAGCTGACTCGTGCCGATCACCCGGATCAGGCGCACGCCGGCGCCATCGGACGTCGGCAGGCCCCGGATGCGACGAACGACGGGGCGAAAGCTGTATTCCGTAGGCATGGTTTGCGCGGTCATGGCAACGACTCTCGTGGGCGATTCCCGGAATCTATGGGCCACAGCATGATGAAAAAACCCGGACCAGCGCAACCCAGTGTTGCCACCGTGCAATCAAGGCCGCCGACAGGATTCAACGCATCGAGCGCGGCGTCATCGCGCGGGCGGTGCGCCGGGTATAGACGTAGACAGTCGCCGGCGGCACGTTCCACCAAGTGAAACTGCTGCGCAGTGAATTCAATTCAAGTTGATCCAGCACCTCCCGCGCGACTGGATTGGCCGGGCCGTAAGTGAACTGCACGAAACGGCCGTTCGGCTTCAGGCTCGCCAACGCCGCCGACATGATTGACAGCTGGGTGGGCTTGGGCATCGACAGCAGGCCCAGGCCCGAGATAATGACATCCGACTGGTGAACGCCGCTGAAGCCGGCAGCTTGCGCCACGTCGGCCAGATCACGGGCATCGGCGCATACCACGTGCACCCCCGGGAAGCGCCTCTGCAGGTGCTGGTGCAGTTCTTCGTTGAGCTCAAGCACCAGCAGATGGGCGGGTGCAATGCCGTGGTCGATCAAGGCCTGGGTGAACACCCCGGTGCCGCCGCCGAGCTCGATCACCCGCTTCGCCGTCTTGGGTACCTCCAGCATCATCTGCCGCGCCAGTTGCGGACTCGAAGGCGAAATCGCCGCAACCCGCAGCGGGTTCTTCAGCCATTGCCGGAAGAAGGTCCAGTTGTGGGCCTGCTCGGTTTTCGTATCGGGTTCGCGACTCATCAACCAAGCATACTTCCCCGATTGGCATTAGGGGCGGGTTATTGTCGGTGGCAGGGGCAAACCGATGCTCGGGGTGCCGGGTCGAGACCCGGCCTACGGCTGCCGCAGCTCCCAGCAGCGATGGATGCGCGGATTGCGTTCGAAATCGGCGTCGATGGTCTGCGGGCTGGTTTCACGAACCTGCGCGAACTCGCCGACCTGGGCTTCATCCAGCCGGAAGCGGCGGAAGTTGTTGGAAAAAATCAGCAACCCATCGGGTGACAATCGGGCCATGGTAGCCCGCAGCAGACGGACGTGGTCGCGCTGGGTATCGAAGTCGTCGGCACGCGCGGAATTTGAAAAGGTCGGCGGGTCGCAAAAGATCAAATCGTATTCACCGCGATCCGCCTCAAGCCAACGCAACGCATCGGCCTGTACCAACCGGTGACGGCTGCCGGTGATGCCGTTGATGGAAAGATTCTGCGCCGCCCAATCCAGATAAGTGGCCGACAGGTCGACGCTGGTGGTCTGCGTCGCACCACCCAGAGCGGCATGCACGCTGGCCACGCCGGTGTAGCAAAACAGATTGAGGAAGCGTTTTCCTGCGGCATTTTTTGCAATCTGTGTGCGCACCGGGCGATGGTCGAGGAACAGGCCGGTGTCGAGATAATCGAACAGGTTGATGCGCAGCTTCGCGGCGCCCTCGTTGACACTGAAGAACTCGCCGCCCTGCTCCATCTTCCCGTACTTGCTGCCGCCCTTGCCGCGAGCGCGGGTTTTGAGCGCAATCTGCTCGCGCGGAAGGGGAAACACCTCACGCAGGGCGTTCAGCAGCTCGCCAAAACGGCGGCGAGTGTCGGCTTCGGGGATCGTCGCCGGCGCTTCATATTCCTGCACGTGCAGGAACATGCGCTGCGCGCCGTCGACTTCCTGGTAGATATCCACGGCGGCCGAATATTCCGGCAGGTCGGCGTCATAGACGCGGTAGCAGGACACGCCCTGCCGTTCGCGCCAGGACTTGAACTTCTTCAGGTTCTTGCGCAGGCGGTTGGCCACCATCACCGCGCCTTCGCTGAGCGGCGCGACTTCACGGGCTTCGCGCAGCGGCGGCTGCACCGGGTCGCAGACAATCAGCGAGCATTCCAGCGCACCGTTGAAAAACGCGTATTTCTTCGCTGCACGCAGGCCGGTGGCTCGGCCCATGTCCTCATCACCGCACAACAATACGGCACGCCAGTCAGGCACGGCGCGACGCAGGGCATCGCCCAACTCGCGATAAAGACGGTCATCCGCCGCCAACCGCTGGTTATAGGGCGGATTGCAGACCACCAGGCCACGTTCGGACGCTGGCGTCTTCAATTCCGAAATCGGCTTGCGATCAAATCGGATGAAATCGGCAAGGCCGGCGCGATCGGCATTGGCCACGGCCGCATGCAGGGCCGCGGGATCAATGTCGGCACCGGAAAATACCGGTTTCAGCGCAGCGCGCCCAACCTGTGCACGCTGTTCTGCGTCCTGCACCAGGGATTGCCATCGGGCGAGATCAAAACCGCGCCAACGGCTGGGCTGCGCGCCCTTGAGCCGCTGCAGGCCCGGCGCTTCGTCGGCGGCCATCAGCGCGCCTTCGATCAACAGGGTGCCGCTGCCACACATCGGGTCGAGCAGCGCGCCGCCTTCAGAGTAAATTTTAGGCCAACCGCCACGCAGCAGCATGGCGGCCGCGAGGTTTTCCTTCAGCGGCGCATCGCCCTGTGAGGCGCGCCAGCCGCGACGATGCAGCGGGCCACCGCCCAGATCCACCGAAAGCGTGGCCTTGCCCTTGCGCACCAGCAAGCTGAGGCGAAGGTCCGGCGCGTCGGTGTCGACGGACGGGCGCACGCCGTGGGCGGCGCGCATGCGGTCGACGATGGCGTCCTTCACCCGCTGCGCGGCGTAGCGTTCGTGGGTAATGGCGTCACCGGAGACGTGGGCATCGACGGCCAGCGTACCTTCGGGTGCGATGTGTTCCGACCAGTCCACGGCATGCGCGCCCTGGTAGAGGTCCTGCTCGTTCTCGCAGGAAAACTCGGTGATCGGCAGCAGCACGCGACTGGCCAACCGCGAATGCAGCACGGCGGCATAGGCGACGGAAGGCTCCGCTTCGACATTCACGCCGGCCAGCGCCGCCGTCGATCGTTCGGCGCCCAGCGCCTTGATCTCGTCGGCCAGCAGGTATTCCAGGCCCTTGGCGCAGGCGACAAAAAATTTCATCAGGGTGTTTTCATGCCAGCGCAATTCATGTCAGGGTGCCCAGGAAGCGGCCAAATTCTTCCGCGCACAGCGGCACGTGCGCAGCCAGCCGATGCGTGTCGTTGACCAGCAGCAGCTGGTCGCGGCGCGGCTGCGCCCAGCGCACGACGTCCAGGACGGGTATCAGTTCGTCATCCCAGCCGTGCACGATGCGCGTGGGCACAGCGGCAGCTTCCAGCGTCAGGTTGTAGCCTTCGCGCAGGACGGTCGGCGGCGCCATCAGGAACAGGCCGAGCACCGGCACCTGGCGCGAGACCTGCGCCGAAATGAAGGCGCCCATGCTGGAGCCAGCCAGCACCAGCGGGCCCTGCACTTTCTGCGCGATGTCGCGCAGCCGTGCGATCCGCGCCTGCACGTCGCCGAGCCGGCCGCTGGCATCAAGGTCGCGATAGTCGGGCCGTTCCTGCGTCCAGCCCAACGCTTCGGCCACTTTCGACAACGCCGTCGCCTTGGTGGCATCCGGACTGCTTTCGAGCCCGTGGGAAAGAATGACGTGACCTTTCATGCTTGTTCGCTATTCAGGGCAAATACGGTGTCGCCGATGCGCAAGCGACCGCCTGCGAGAATGCGTGCACACAGACCGCCGTGGCCGCGCATCGCGTTGTAGCCGCCAGGGCCGAGCGCGGCTTCCATGCGTGAACAGGGATCGCAGTCGTCCGTGCCTTCCAGCAACACTTCGCCAATGCGGAAACGCCGGCCCTTCAGCGCTACCAGCGGCAAGCCGGAGACGACCAGGTTTCGGCGCAGGGTCGCAGGGTCGACGTGCTCCATGCCCGCCAGTGCGGCGATGACCGGAAGATGTTCGGCCTGGATCAGGGTGATGCCGCGCTTGCCGCTGCCGCTGGCGTAGCGATCGCCGTGCAGCCCCAGACCGGTGTCAGCGATGGCTTCGGACACTTCATGCATGGCCACGTCGCGTTTCGGCCGCAAGCCTATCCACTGCACCTTGCCGGCGCGCGGCAACGCTGCCATCAACTGGCCGAGCGCGGAATCATCCGGGGGAAGCTTCATGCAAGCCACCGCTATTGGCTGTTCGGGAAAGGGTTTGCAGCTTGATGGACAAGCTGCGAATACGGCAATGTTAACATCCGGCCATGATCCTCGACCTGCCGCCCGAACCCAGCATCCACCTGTGGCCGCTGCCCTATGAAGAGCGCTTGACCGAACGCCCGACCGCGCAGATCGACCTGGTGGTAATCCACTGCACCGAACTGCCAGACATGGCCATGGCGCGCGAATTCGGCGAACGTGTGCTCTACGATTCCGGCACCGGCAACAGCGGCCATTACTACATTGATCGGGATGGCACGGTGCACGTGTTCGTGCGGCCAACGCGCACCGCCAACCACACGCGCGGCTACAACCCTCGCTCGGTCGGCATTGAACTGGTCAATACCGGGCGCTATCCGAATTGGCTGGACGCTGACCATCAGACCATGGCCGAGCCCTACACCGAGGCGCAGATCCTTTCGCTACATTGGCTGCTGCAATCGCTGCAGCGAGAACTGCCGCAGCTGCGATTCATTGCCGGACACGAGGATCTGGACACCGCAAAAGTATCAGCGGGTGATGATCCTGCCCGCGAGGTCTTCCGCAAGCGCGATCCGGGACCGAAGTTTCCGTGGCCGCAGGTGATTGGAAGTAGCGGGCTTGAGCGATTGCAGCCGTAGGAAGTTGCGGGAGGGCCCTGCGGCCCGACGAATTCTGCAAGCGGACCTTCGGGCCTGAAGCCCTCCCACAAGGATGGGCCCGTATAATCGCGGCATCGCCCGGAGCCACCATGACCCAGCCCGTCGTCACCGAATTGATCGCCCTGCTCAAGCTGGAACGGTTGGAGGAAAACCTGTTCCGCGGCCAGAGCCGCGATATTGGCACCAAGTATGTGTTCGGTGGCCAAGTATTGGGGCAGGCACTCTCGGCGGCGCAGCAGACCGTCGATGCGGTGCGCAAGGTGCATTCGATCCACGCCTATTTCCTGCGCGCCGGCGACATTAACGCGCCGATCATTTACGACGTCGACCGCACCCGCGATGGCCACAGCTTTTCCGTGCGCCGGGTCACCGCCATCCAGCATGGCAAGCCGATCTTCGTGTTCGCCTCCTCGTTTCAGGAGCCCGAGCCCGGCCTCGAACACCAGCTGTCGATGCCGGAAGTGCCGCGACCCGAAGACATTGAGCCGATGCAGGCGCCGACGCCCGAAGTGCTGGCGCATCTCCCGGCCAAGATGCAGCGCTGGCTCAACCGCATGGGGCCGTTCGAAATGCGCCCGGTGTATCCGCGCGATGAGGTCAAACCGCCCAAGCGTCCGCCGTTTCAGCAGGTCTGGTTCCGGTTGATCGACCTGGTCGACGCCGAGTCTGGCGATACGCCCGAGCTGCACCAGTCATTGCTGGCCTATTCCTCGGATTTCCACCTGCTCGGCACCAGCACCTTTCCGCACGGCATCAGCTACTACCAGCCCAACGTGCAGATGGCTTCGCTCGACCATGCGATGTGGTTCCACCGGCCGTTCCGCGTCGACGACTGGCTGCTGTATTCGCTCGACAGCCCCAGCGCGCAAGGTGCGCGCGGACTTGCACGGGGACTGATCTACGACCGCGGCGGCAAATTGGTCGCCTCGACCGCGCAGGAAGGCTTGATCCGCGTCCTGCCCGCAGGCGAGGAGGCCCACTGATGCGCCTGATGTTCACTTCAGCGCGTCTGGAGAATGTCGAGAGCGTTGCCAAGCTCTTCAACGATGCCGGCATCGAAACCAAGATCACCGAAGGCCGCAGCTACAAGGGCTATAGCCGTCGACAGTTCAGCTACACGGAAAAAAATCCCGAAAGCAGCCAGCAGCCGTCGGTCTGGGTGCTGCGCGCCGAAGACTACAAGCAGGCGCGCGACATCCTCCATGACGGCGGCTTGCTGGAAAGCACCCGCGATGAGTCCTACCTGCCCGAGGCCCTGCAGTTCCGTTCTGCGGCAGCCCCCGATCCCGGCAAGCGTCTGATTCGAATCCGACTCGGGCTGCTGGCGCTGATCGGCGGCGCCGTCGGCCTGCTGCGGTTTGCGATGGGCTGAGCATCTCCGTGCGCAGCCCATGCGGTCACATTTTCCACAGCAGGTCGTCATTGGTCATGCACCCAGCCCGGATGCACTCCCGAGAGCCCAACATGCACACCACTTCCGACCTGCAACGGCGCGCTTTGACGCTTTCATTGCTGTACCCACTGGCGGCTTCCCTGCTGGCATTCGCTGGTGCCATGCACTGGCTGCGCTTGGACGTGCTGGTGCCGGTCCTGCTGGCACTGAATATGCTGGCCATCGCTTGCTGGTTGAGGCTGCCGAACAAGCAGGCCTGCCATGACGACGATATCTCCTTCCTGTCCGCAGGTTGAAAACAAAGCCATGAGCAGCGACATCCTCGATACCCTGATCCACCACCACCTGCCTCTCGCGGCGCGCGGCGACCGTGATGCCTACGGCCGCATCGTCGCCGGCTGTCAGAGCACGGTCAGTTCAATCGCCTTGGCTATCGTGCGCGACGTGCCTGCCAGCGAGGACATCGCCCAGGAAGCCTTTCTGTCGGCCTGGCAGAACCTGCGCAAGTTGAGCAACCCGGCCAGCTTTCTACCCTGGCTGCGCCAGATCACCCGCAACCTCGCCCGCGACCATCTGCGCGCCCAGTTCCATCGCGCCAATCCGGCTGGCGATGTCGAAGCCCTGATCGCCGCTGTGGCCGATCCCGATCCCTGCCCCGCCGAATATCTGGCCAATGCCCAGGAAGAGGCCGTGGCTGCTGAGGTCATCGACGCGCTGCCGGAAGAATCGCGCGAAGTACTGCTGCTCTATTACCGCGAAGGCCAGAGCAGCAAGCAAGTCGCGGCCCTGCTGGGCATGCAGGACGCCGCCGTGCGCAAGCGCCTGTCGCGGGCGCGCCAGGCCATTCGCGAAGAGCTCCTGGCGCGACTGGGTGATTTCGCCCAACGCAGCGCACCCGGCACGGCATTTACCGCCGTCGTGCTGTCATCGCTGGCTATAGCCAGTCCGCCCGTGGCTGCGGCCTCGGTGCTTTCGGCCGGCGCTGCAATCGGCGGCAAGTCTCTGCTCAAGGTGTTGGTGGCATCTTCAGGCGCCATCGCCATCGGCCTGCTCGCTGCATTTGCCGGCATTTTCTTCGGGCTCAGGCAACAGCAGCGTAGAGCCATCGACCAGTTGGAACGCGACCAGCTGCGCCGCAGTGCCTTCATCAACGCCGGCGCCACCGTGGCTTTCATGCTGGGCATGGTCCTGTGCAAGGCCTACACCAGCGACTGGGTCGCGCCGACCGTGCTCGGCCTGAGTTTCACTGCCGTCATCTTTTACCAGAGCATGCGGGTGCAACCACGCATCATGGCCCGTCGTCGCGTCGCCGAAGCGCGCCGTGACCCGCTCAAGGCTGCGCGCGACCGCCGTCGGGAACGCTGGCAGTGCTGGCTGGGCTTGATCGTCGGACTGGGGCTGGGTGGCTCCGGCATGGTCTATGGCCTGATCAGCTCGGGGCGCATCGCCTTCTAGCGACTTTGCGTTCTCCGCGTTGCATAGTCTGTTGCTCCGTAATTCCATTCGCTCAGGTGATGAACTGCTCGTTGAGAATGCGTTCCTCCAGGTTGTGCTCAGGATCGAACAACAGCGTCACCGTGCGGTCAGTCGATTCACGGATGGTCACCTCGATCACGTTGCGCACTTCATGTGAGTCCGCCGTGGCGCTGACCGGCCGCTTGTAGGGATCAAGCACTTCCAGCTTCACTTCGGTGTCGGCGCGAAGCAGGGCGCCGCGCCAACGGCGCGGGCGGAAGGCGGCGATGGGCGTGAGCGCGATCACTGCCGAGCCCAGCGGGAGGATCGGACCGTGCGCAGAGAAGTTGTAGGCGGTGCTTCCCGCAGGCGTGGCCACCAGCGCGCCGTCGCAGACCAGTTCATCGAGGCGCACTTGGCCATTGAGGTGAACGCGCAGATGCGCGGCCTGCCGCGTCTGCCGCAGCAATGACACCTCGTTGTAGGCCAGCGACGTCATCGTGGTACCGGCCTCGGTGGTCGCGCGCATTTCCAGCGGCCGCAACACGGCGGGCTCGGCGGCATGCAGCCGCGCGAGCAGTTCATCCGGGCGGTACTGGTTCATCAGGAAACCGACCGTGCCGAGCTTCATGCCGAACACCGGCACGTTACGGCCGCCGTGGCGATGCAGGGTTTGCAGCATGAAGCCATCGCCACCCAGCGAACAGATGACATCGGCGTCCTCAGGCGCACGTTGGCCAAGGCTGGCGGTCAGTTCGGACAGGGCGGCCTGCGCTTCGGGCGTGGGGCTGGCCAGGAAAGCAATGCGGGGATCAGCGGGGAGGTGCATGCGGGCGGCTCCGGTCAGTGGCGAGCATAGCCCAGACGCTCTCGCGGGAGCAGCTTCAGCCAAGACGCCATTTCTGTAGGAGCGGCGCAAGCCGCGAAGCATTTCACCAAGGACATCGCGGCTCGCGCCGCTCCTGCAAAAGTGGTCAGGCGATGCGGGCTCCGGTCGCGGCAATCTGCGCCAGCCTGCGCACCGCCACAGACAGCGTGGCGAAGTCCATGCTGCGCAGGTTGCGCATGTCGGCAAACATGCCCAGCGTGTACTTGAGCGAGGCATCGTCGCGAGACAGCCACTGCCCGACCAAGGCATCGCTGGCCTGTCCCGGCGTCGCCGATCCCAGTACGGTGCCGACCAGGGACCGCTGCTGCGCCTGCAACTCGTCGCGCAGAACGCCGCGCGCCTGCGCGTGCCAGCGGCCATCGACCGGCAGCTTCTCGACGCTGTCCATCAGCCATTTCGTATGCAGGGCATCGGACAGGGCGAAATAGACTTGCCCGACATCAGCCACCGCCAGCTTGCGCTCCAGCGCCACCTCGACGATGTCCATGCCGTAGGTCAGGTAGGGCATGCAGGCCAGCATCAAGGCCAGCTCATCGGGGAAACCCTGCGCCAGCCATTGCGCGCGATTGGCCTCAAGCGCTTCCTGGCTTTCGGCCGGCAAGATGCTGGGCAGCACTTCGCGCAAGGCCTGCATCGGCGCGGCATAGCGCTCGACCATGTCGGCGATGTTGAGCGACTCGCCGAGGCGGTTGAGCAACCAGCGGGTCATGTTGCGCTGCAAATGCCACAGATCGGTGAGCGCCTTGATCTGCGCCGATTCCGGCACCTTCAAGTCAAGCGCATCGATGCCGGCCCAGAAGCTGCGTGCATCCAGCACTTCGCGGATGATGCTGTAGGCCTTGGCGATCTGCGCCGGCGTCTCGCCGGTGTCTTCCTGCATTCGCTGCAGGAAAGTCGAGCCCATGCGATTGACCATCGAGTTGGTGACCGCCGTGGCGATAATCTCGCGGCGCAAGCGGTGGTTTTCCATGTCGGCGACGTAGCGTTCCTGCAGCGCCTTCGGGAAATAGCGCACCAGTTCTTTCGACAAATGTGGATCTTCCGGCACATCGGAATCAAGCAGCTGGTTGAAGATCACGATCTTGTCGTAGCTCAGCAGAACCGACAGCTCGGGCCGGGTCAGGCCTTGGCCACGCGACTTGCGTTCGCTCAATTCGGCGTCGGTGGGCAGGAACTCGATGCCGCGATCAAGCAGGCCTTGGGACTCCAGCGTGCGGATGAAATGCGCGAACGAGCCCAGGCGCGAAGCGCTCATCGCCTGCATCAGGCTGATCGCCTGGTTCTGCCGGTAATTGTCGTTGAGCACCAACTCGCCAACCTCGTCGGTCATGCTGGCCAGCAAGGCGTTGCGCTGCTCCATGCCCAGGTCGCCGCGCTGGACGACGGCACCGAGCAGGATCTTGATGTTGACCTCGTGGTCGGAGGTGTCCACGCCCGCCGAGTTGTCGATGAAATCGGTGTTGAGCAACACGTCGTTGTGCGCAGCCTCAATGCGGCCGCGCTGGGTCATGCCGAGGTTGCCACCCTCGCCCACCATCTTGCAGCGCAGTTCGCCGCCGTTGACGCGCAGGGCGTTGTTGGCGCGGTCGCCGCACTCGGCGTGGGTTTCGCTGCTGGCCTTGACGTAGGTGCCGATGCCGCCGTTCCAAAGCAGGTCGACCGGCGCCTTGAGGATAGCGTTCATCAGGTCGGCCGGCGTCATCTGCTCAACGTCGGATTCGATAGCCAGCGCAGCCTTCACTTCCGGCGTCAGCGCGATGGTCTTGGCGCTGCGCGGGAAAATGCCGCCGCCGGCCGAGATCAGCGCACGGTCGTAATCCTCCCAGCTCGAACGCGGCAGTTTGAACAGGCGGTCGCGCTCGACGAAGGACATCGCCGAATCCGGGTTCGGGTCGAGGAAGATATGCCGGTGGTCGAAGGCCGCCAGCAAACGGATGTGCTTCGACAGCAGCATGCCGTTGCCAAACACGTCGCCGGACATGTCGCCGATGCCGACGCAGGTGAAATCCTGCGACTGACAGTCAATGCCCAGCGCGCGAAAGTGGCGCATCACCGACTCCCAGCCACCCTTGGCGGTAATGCCCATGCCCTTGTGGTCGTAGCCGACCGAGCCGCCGGAGGCGAAGGCATCGCCCAGCCAGAAACCGTGCTCGGCCGAGATGCCGTTGGCGATGTCTGAAAAGGTCGCCGTGCCCTTGTCGGCAGCCACCACGAGATACGGATCATCGCTGTCACGACGCACGACATCGAGCGGATGCACGACATTGCCATCGATCAGGTTATCGGTGATGTCGAGCAGACCGTTGATGAAACGCTTGTAGCAGGCGATGCCCTCGGCCAGTACGGCGTCGCGGTCACCCGCGATGGGCGAACGCTTGACGAAGAAACCGCCCTTGGAGCCAACCGGCACAATCACCGTGTTTTTCACCATCTGCGCCTTGACCAGGCCCAGCACCTCGGTGCGGAAGTCCTCGCGGCGATCCGACCAGCGCAGGCCACCGCGCGCCACCGGGCCGAAGCGCAGGTGCACGCCTTCGACGCAAGGTGAGTAAACGAAAATTTCCCGGTACGGGCGCGGCTTGGGCAGGTCGGGCACCTTGGCCGGATCGAACTTGAAGCTGATGTAATCCTTGTGCGTGCCGCCCTCACCCTTTTTCTGGAAAAAGCTGGTTCGCAGGGTGGCGTTGATGACGGCCATGAAGCTGCGCAGGATGCGGTCTTCGTCGAGGCTGCCGACGCGCTCGAGCACGATGGCCAGCGCGTCTTCGCAAGCGTCGACCTGAGCCTCGCGGTCCAAGGCGCGATCGGCGCCCATTTCTTCAAGGATCGTGGCCAGTTTTTCGCGCTCTGTCACCGGTACGACATCCGTCAGCGATCTGCGCAGAGCCTCGCAGGTGTCAGGATCGGCCTTGATGTCGCGGCCGGGCTCGAAGCGCGCCTCGAACAGCTCCACCAACAGCCGCGCCAGCAGCGGATAGCGCGCCAGCGTTTCCTCCATGTAAGACTGCGAGAAACTGACGCCGATCTGCAGCTGGTATTTGCAGTAGCCGCGCAGCATCGCCACCTGGCGCCAGTCGAGGCCTGCGCCGAGCACGAGCCGGTTGAAGCCGTCGTTTTCGGCGCTGCCATCGCGCACCGCCCCGAAAGCTTCCTCGAAGCGCGTCCGCGCCGCGCCCACGTCGACCTGGCCCGACTGCGGCTCGACCTCGAAATCCTGGATGACCACGCGTCCTTCATCGAGGTCGAGTTCATGCAGGTGTTCGGAATTGACGCGCAGGCCGAGGTTTTCCAGCATCGGCAGGGCGTCGGAGAGGGCGATTTCCTTGCCCAGGCGGAACAGCTTGAAACGCAGCTGTCCGCTGCTGCTGCGATACATCGAAAGACGAAGGTCGTCGTTGCCCGCCAGCAACGAAGCCTGCAGCACGTCATCGGCCGCCTGTTCGGGCGTTACCGACTCCATGTAGCCAGCCGGCATGGCGCGGCCAAAGCGCTGCGCAAGTTTCAGCCCCGCTTCCTCGCCGTGCTGCGCAATCAACTGGTCGCGCAGCTTGTCCTGCCAGTTGCGCACGATGTGCACCAGTTCTGCCTCGATCGCCGCGATGTCGATGTCGGCGCGCTTGCCACTGCGCGGACGCACCAGCAGGTGCAGTTGGGCCAGCGGTGATTCGCCGATCTGGATGGTGGTGTCGAGGCGCTCACCGTCGAGCTCGCGCATCAGCAAGGCTTCGATGCGATCGCGGACTTCAGTGCTGAAACGGTCGCGCGGGATGTAGACAAGCGCTGAATAGAAACGGCCATGGCGATCACGACGCAGGAACAATCGCGCGCGTGGGCGTTCCTGCAGGCTGAGGATGCCCATGCAGGTGCGCGTAAGCTCTTCGGTTGTGGACTGGAACAACTCGTCACGCGGCAGAGTTTCCAGGATATGGCGCAGCGCCTTGCCGCTGTGGCTGCTGTCGCCCAAACCCGAGGCGGCCATCACCGCCGAATGGCGCAGACGCACCAGCGGGATGTCCCAGGGCCGGCGGTTGTAGGCACTCGAGGTGTACAAACCGAGGAAGCGCTGCTCAGCCACGGCGCGGCCGTTGCCGTCGAAGGTGAGTACTCCGATGTAATCCATGTAGCCCGGGCGATGCACGGTGGAGCGGGCATTGGTCTTGGTCAGAATCAACGGATCAAGCGTGGTGCCGGTCGGCAGGTCGGACGCTGCCAGCCCCGTCAGGGGACGCGGCTGCGCTTGGTCATCCTTGCCATGCAACAGGCCCATGCCGCTGCCACTGACCACGCACAGCATGCGTTGGCCGTCGCGTTCGGCCACTTCGTATTCGCGATAGCCCAGAAAGGTGAAATGGTCGTCGGCGGCCCAACGCAGGAATTCCTGAGCCTCGGCGCGCGCTTCGTCGGTCGCCGGCATGTGCCGCGTTTCCATTTGCCCGGCGATGGCCAGC